>Ga0315903_10000239_pt1 | contig 82380 bp, 84 predicted proteins | sample LakEriMetagenome_7_FD_203524 | JGI IMG/M metagenome (GOLD analysis project Ga0315903, IMG submission 203524) | Freshwater fungal communities from buoy surface, Lake Erie, Ohio, United States - Buoy 2 MA119 | ecosystem: Environmental > Aquatic > Freshwater > Lake | place: USA: Lake Erie, Ohio... | reverse complement strand
GTCGCCGATGACAAGACAGGCCAGATTCTCAACGATGAGAAGCTACTTAAATCGCATCGACTAGAACTACCGGTCGGGTTCTCGTTTAAGTAAACCCTTCACAACTTTACTTAACTGCGAAGGTTCTGCTTAAAATCAATTTGCCACCTGAATAAACACGCACTGTGCGCTTTCCTGGCTTTACCGTGTTCTTTCCTACCTTGACTACCTTCGAATCGATCATCGCAACTATTGGCGCGGCGCCAGCATTTGCGACGTAGATTGAAATAACTCGCTTTGAATTGAATGCGCTAGCTTTAACAGCAACGGGCGTTGCCGGATTTGCAGTTGCACTTGGTGAAGGCTTTGGAGTCGGCGTTGGTGCAACGACAGCCGCTGCCTTTACGGTAACTATGGCTTGCAAAGTATTTGATTGACCGTATTTACCAGCAGGTTGCTGGTATGCCGAGATCGTGGCGTTACCAATTGCAACACCAGTAATCACGTTATCAATCACGGCAACTACCTTTGGATCAGAAGATGAGTAAATCCATTTACCAGCAGAGTTGGAGAGCGGAGATTTAGGAGTATCTAATTTTTCTCCTACTGAAACTTCAAATGGCGCAAAGGCACCTAAAGTCGGTGTCACACCAATAACGCGCACAGAGAAACTGGTTGAGCTGGCAACCCAGCTTTCAGTTGCCTCTTGTGACAAAGTAATCGTTGCCGTTCCGGCATTTCCTAATTTAATCGCAGTGCCGTTTATCGCTGCGATTGTTGGATCACTTGAAGTTGCGCTCCACTTTCCAGTTGATTGCGAAGTCGGATACGCAATTGCGACATCTGGATCGCCTGCTAATTTTTCAACGTTAGCGGGAGCAGCCAGTGTCTGACGACCCTTTACAAAGACTGAGATCGTAAATGGCTTTGATGCACCGAACTTAAGAGCTGGACCTTGCACTGCAGTAACAGTGACTTTGCCTGGCTTCAGCGCGGTTAATGAATTTCCGTTAATCGATGCGATTGCTACATCGGATGATGTGAATGTCCAAACACCGGGTGAGTTTGATACAGGCGCAGCCAATGAGATCTGCTGTGGAGTTCCGGGAATTATCTCTACGGTGCGATCAAGAAAACCAGAAGCTGTTACTACTGGGTCGACCGCCAAAATTGTTACATTCAGCGTGACGATAATGGAACGGTAACCACCTGAAGGTGCCTGCTTGGCAGAGATCTTGGTTGTTCCTGATTTAAGCGCGGTAACGGTAAGTCCACTAACTGATGCCACAGATGGATCTGCACTGGTTAAAGTCCAAGCCCCTTTTGAATTTGATGCCGGCAAAATCAATTCAACTTTTGAAACGCTATCAATCGAAAGAGTTATGTCGCTAAAAGTTCCAACGGTGGGGCTCGGCGCAGTTACCGTTAGCTTCATCGTTGCTGTTGTTGTGAGCCAATTGAGCGTTGGTGATTGGGTTGCTCTGATTGAAACTTCACCACCATCTAACAAGGTGACTTTATTTCCCGAAACAGTTGCGATGCTCTGATCAAGAGATTGGAAACTCCAAGCGCCATCTGAAGTACTTGTTGGCGCAGTGAGAGTAAATGAACCTACTGAAAGAGCCACGCTCTGATTTTTGAACTCACCGAGCGTTGGAATTCCCGGTGTGACAGTCAGACGTGAAGAACGTGATGCCGCGTTGTAGGCACCAGATGCGGCCTGGGCATATCGAATAATTGAGGTGCCTGCTGAAAGTAAGGTAAGTGTTAAACCGTTAGCGGTTGCAATCTTAGGGTTATCAATTTCGATCGACCAGGCACCCGGAGAATTAGTTGCTGGCGGAGTCAAAGTGATTGTCTTTTGAGTAAGCGAAATCGTTGTCGCAGTTGGGGTTGCGATGATCGTCACTGCACCCACCGCCGTTGCAGGCACGACTAGCGTAGAAACAACAAGGGCAGCGAAAAGTCTTCTCATCATGCCTTAATTATCTCGATACCGCTTATCCACCCGAGGTTGCGACACCTACTTCACGGCTGAGAATTTAATGCGATTTTGACCGATTGCAGCGCCTAATAAAACAATAAGTGCTCCAACTGGTTCATACCAATGAATCTTCTCTTGTAAGAAGATCGCACCGACGATCACTGCAACAACTGGCGTTAAGTATGTGACGCTGCTCGCAATTGCACTTCCGGCAAGCGCCATAACCTTGAAGTTCCAGATATATGCAAACCCACTACCGAATACACCGAGTGCGATCATCGCAAACACAGGCGCTGCCTTGTACTCATATTTATCAATTCCGTTGTAGAAAAAGAAGGGAAGCAAGGTGAGCGCGCCCAAAGTTACTTGGCCAGCAGCGATTGATTCGGGCGCCAACTTATGCGGCAGAACAAAACGACGTGAGTAAGGAAATGAAAACCCGTAACAAGTAACAGCAGCAAGCAATATCAAGATTGCCCAGAGCGGATTATCACCAAGGCCCTTCCAAGCACCCAAAACAGTCAGAACTCCGGTAAAACCAATCATGATACCTACTACCTGATGACGCTTTGGTTTCTCATTTCTCGTAACAACCATAATTGCAATCAAAGTCATTAGAGGCGTTACTGCGTTTATGATTCCGGCAAGAACTGAAGTCACTTCTGTTTGAGCTAGCGCGAAAAAGACTCCTGGAATTACATTTAATAGTAGCGAGACAACCCAGAGGTGAAATAAAACTCTCTTTGATTCAGGAAGTGAAATCCCTTTGTATTTTGCCCATGCCAGCAAGGTCAGTGCACCAAGTGCGCAGCGACCAAAGGCAACGCCAAATGGAGTCAGGAATTCAAGACCGAGTTTGATAAATATAAATGAGCATCCCCATACAAACCCGAGCGCAAGATAGATCGGTAACCAAGAGTTATTCGCTTGATGCTTTGCAGATTGAGTTCTCAATCGCTGAACCAAGTTTCAGCGTAGAGCTCAAGCTCATCGTCCTTTGGGTTCTCAAAAGATCTAGCCGCGCTAGCGACCTCATCAGAGGTTACGCGATCGGAATCCGACCAATTCGCCTCTCGTGACTCCACTCTTTGAATTAGGGTATTCAAATCTGGAGTTAGAAAATATCCAGCCACGTTATGTCCGAGCGCCTTTGCCTTTGTAAGAATTTCAATTCTCTCTTGTCGAGACCAAGTGCCCCACTCGATTACTACATCATGGCCCTTGCCAAGAAGTAGAGCAGAAATACTCCACTGCGCTTCTTCGATCACCGCACGAATATCTGAGTGCCGAAGTGGAATCCCAGAATCGGCCATCCAATTATCAGGTGACATAAGTACTGCTTTTGTGTCACGAACAATCGCTAGCGCCTTGGTTGTCTTGCCGGCGCCTATCGGTCCTGACACTAGATGAATTGTCGCCACAAATTAATCCTAATCTTGAAGCAGGTTCTATGAGCAAATCTCTAGAAGAGAATAGAGGTGGGCCCTGTCGGGCTCGAACCGACGACCCACGGATTAAAAGTCCGTTGCTCTACCGACTGAGCTAAAGGCCCCACTGTATTTCGGCGAAAGTAGCACCGAACACTTGCCGTATCTTAGCGGAGTTTTATCACCGTCTAACAGCTTTATAGGTGTTAAGTGAGGTGCCACCGAGATCATCCCCGTCATCGGGTGCAACGTGGAGAAAAAGATCTTCTCCTGTAAACGACAGGGAAAATGGATTTCTGGTGAGCACATGCCCAGCCTTTGTGTGCGAATAGATCGGTATTTCATGAACTATTTTTTTGGTTTTAAAATCTAGTAAAGCTAGGCCGCCAAGTTCTGGTGCCATTTGTTTTTCAGCGTCTTCATTGGATAAGAGCACTGAAATTCCACTAGCGATCACTTCACCAGAATTGAGAAAAATCGCGTCTTGATAATCAACGAAGTGGCTGGGGTTTTTCCATTGTTCAATTTCTTCACCTTTTTGATTCCACACATAAAGCACACGGGATCCCCAATTGCCTCCATAAATTAATGATTTTTCTGGGTCTGGCACAGCCCAGCCAATGGAATCATTTATACGAAAAACTTCACGAATTGAAAAATCAAATGCATTAACTGCAACAACCATGCTGCGTGCATGAGGTCTATATTCTCCAACTGGAATCCAAATATCTTCTCCATCAAAATCTATTCCACCCGGATGGTACATAGATCCTTCACCGATAATCAGGTCTTTTATTAGCGACCCAGACCGATTCGCAATAAATAGGTGACCAATACCGCTACCCGGTGTTGATTTATTTGGATCAAAAACATTTTGTGGGGGCTCATTAACTTCAACAGAAGAGAGAAAGACATAATTTTCTGTAACAACTAAGCCTTGCGGATGATATGTAGGAAACTTAAATGAAATTGAATCTTCAAGTTGCCACTGGGTAGTGCGATCGCAGGCTAGGAAACTTTCACGTATTTCTTGACTGTTACGCATAGCCGAAAGCCTACCAACCTGATTTACGAAAACCATATATATTTTGATCACTAGACCTACACAAAATCTTCATGTTCCAAAAGAGTTCTATCGCCCCTTTGACGCTCGCAATAAGCGGTCGCGGATCGCAAGGGCCAATCCATCGCCAGTTGGCTCTTGAACTACAACAGTTTTGAGGTCTTTTTTATCAGCTTCGCGAAGTGCTGAGTAAATAACGCGTGCGAATTCTTCTACTGTTTTTGGTGAAGCTAAACGAATAACACTTTCGGGTGTTTCAAATTCTGCGAGAGCAATAAAACCTTCTGTGGCAATTGGTGTTCGATTTAATTCAACGGTTGTACTTGGCGCGTAATGGTTTTCAAGCGATCCACTAACACGGATATCTGTTGCCTCGGTTAGAACTTTCAATCCAGTGACTTCTTCAATCATCTCGGTTGTGATTGCTCCTGGGCGCAAGATACGAGGAGCGGTAGATGTGCAATCGATGATCGTTGATTCAACTCCTACCGATGATGAACCGCCATCGAGGATTTGATCGGTTGGCGCTAGATAGTTAGCAAGCTCTTCGCGCACTGCATCTGCAGTCGTTGGCGAAACATGGCCAAAGCGATTGGCACTGGGCGCAGCAATTCCCTTGCCACCGATCTTTTCAAAAGCAGAAAGTAAGGCAAGTGCGACGACATGATCCGGAACTCGCAGGCCAACGGTTGGTTGACCCCCTGTTACAAAATCTTCAGCAAGTAATGAGCGCTTAAGAACTAAAGTCATTGGTCCTGGCCAGAAGTTGCGCGCAAGTGCTATTGCATAATCAGGGATTTCATCTGCCCACTCGCCCATTGCTTGCATCGAATGGATATGAACAATTAGCGGATGATCTGCGGGGCGACCTTTTGCTTGATAAATGCGAGCAACGGCTGCAGCGTTTGTGGCATCGGCGCCAAGGCCATAAACAGTTTCGGTAGGAAAGGCGACAAGACCGCCATCTTTAAGTAATTGAGCGGCGGATGAGAGCGCATCAGCGGTGCAACGTGAGACGAATTCACCACTGGTCATGTGCGCAATTATCGCGCCTTTTTGCGAGAAGATAACCACATGGCCGCGCAGGTAAAGGTAATGCAGATAATCGCCCGCATGAATGTGGGTGGTCCTGCTGTGATCGTGGCCGAACTCATGCGCGGGCTAGATAAAAGCCAGTTCGAGCAAATCTTGGTAACTGGTTATTGCGATGAGAATGAAGCAGATTATTTAGATACCGTTGCCAAAGATGTTAAAGCGACGCGCATTGCAGGTTTGGGGCGATCAGTTTCTTTGATTGCTGACCTCAAAGCATTTTTTGGTCTGGTTTCACTAATTCGTAAATACAAACCAGATGTAATTCATACCCACACCGCTAAAGCCGGAGTGCTGGGTCGCTTGGCATCTTTGTTGGCAGGTCGCGGAGCAGTGCGAGTTCATACATTCCACGGACACTTACTGCATGGGTATTTCAGTTCTGCTTTAACTAAATTAGTTATTTTGATTGAGAAGTTCTTTGCGGCGCGAACCAGTGTTCTGATTGCAATTGGTAGCAAAGTAAAAGAAGATTTATTGTCAGCCGGAATCGGTCGCGCCGATAAGTACCGAGTCTTCTTTCCTGGACTTCCTGCTCCGAAGACTGGTTCTAAAGCAGCGGCCCAGAGCGCGCTAGGTATTTCTTCTGAAGTTCTGTACTGCACCTTTGTGGGTCGCTTAACACAGATTAAACGCCCCGATCGTTTATTAGATGTAGCTGCGGAATGTAAGCGCCGCGGAATTGATCTGCGTTTCTTAGTTGCCGGCGAAGGCGAACTATTTGAAAGTTCAAAGCAGCGCGCGATGCAAGAGCAATTGAATATGACTTTCTTTGGCTGGCGCAGTGATATCGATCAGATATTTGCGGCAAGTGATATCGCAATTCTGACTTCAGATAATGAAGGTATTCCACTTACTTTGATCCAGGCAGCACAAGCTGGTCGACCAATTGTTGCGACAAACGTTGGTTCGATCTCGGATATCGTCATAAATGAGAGCACGGGCTATCTCACCTCAACAAATGCTGCTGAAATGGCTGATGCGATTGAGAAATTGGTGCGTGACCCACAACTTCGCCAGATGATGGGCGCTGCAGGAAAAGCGCACGCAGAACGCTATTTCTCGCTCGATCGCATGATCAAAGACCACTCAGATCTATATCGCTCGCTATAAATCACACCTTTTTCACATAACCCCCACAGTCATGTATAACTAAATAGGGGATACTTATCTCATGACTACAACACGTACTCGCAAAATAGCCGCCGCACTAATCGCTCTTACCTTGGTTGGGGGAATAGCAGCTTCAATCCCTGCGGAAGCAGCAACCACTGCTACTCGCTATGTGACCGTTAACTCTGATGGATCTGTAAAGGTCACTCCAGATGCAGTGCGCCTAAATGCGAATGTCACAGTTGTCGCGGGTTCCAATAAAGAAGCACTAGCTCAAACTTCGACTTCTGCTGCTGCAGTACGTGCCGCGTTAACTAAGGCAGGTATTGCTAAGGCAGATATCGCAACCCAGAGCATCAGCGTTTATCCCGAGTACAACTACACCCAAGATAAAGGTTCAGTTCTAATCGGTTACCGCGGATCACAAGGTTTTGTCGTAACAATTAAGAACGCTGAAAACGCCGGTGCAGTTGTAGATGCAGTAGTTGCAGCTGGTGGAGATAACTTACAGATTCAAGGCGTAACTCCATTTGTTCTCGATTCATCAAAGGCAACAGAATCAGCGCGCGCAAATGCGGTGAAGAATGCAAAAGCTAAAGCAACTTCCTATGCAAAATTGCTTGGAGTAAAACTTGGTCGCGTTAATTACCTAGTTGAGAACTCAAGCCCAATTAGCTATCCACCAGTAATGGCGATGGCAAAGGCTGCAGATTCAGAAGCGACTGTTGTTGATTTAGGTCAGCAAGATGTAACTGTCTCAATCACTATTCAGTGGGCGCTTCTTTAAAATACATCGCCTTTTCTCGCTGTAATTCGCGCTTTTGCGCGGGCATTTAACCAATTTGGGTTAGCACCCCTCTAACGGGTACGATTTGCGAGCCTCAAACGTCCCCATCGTCTAGGGGCCTAGGACATCGCCCTTTCACGGCGGTAACACGGGTTCGAATCCCGTTGGGGGCACGCAAGGTCAGATTTATCTGGCAATACGGCTTTAAGGTGACATAAGAGCCACTTATGTTTTCATTCTTTAAGGCCCGGTAGCGCAGTTGGTTAGCGCGCCGCCCTGTCACGGCGGAGGTCGCGGGTTCAAGTCCCGTCCGGGTCGCGAGAAGAGAGTGTCCACACACTCTCTTCTTTTTTAATAGTTTTTAACTATTGAAATCACAATTAAATATTGGCTCGGTAGCTCAGTTGGTACGAGCGCGCGACTGAAAATCGTGAGGTCGACAGTTCGATCCTGTCCCGAGCCACTCAAGTAACTAACTAATTTTAAGAATTAACCAGCAGATCCTGAACCAGATGGTCCTGCTTTGCGCTGAACTTGTGGGGCGCCGCCGCTGCGTTGACCACCACGAATCTTTGAACCGCCCTCGGCATGGGTCTGCGTTCCTGGTGCGCCCTTCTTACCTTTTTTTGCTTCAAGGGCAGCGAGCATTCTCGCCTTTACATCGTCGTTGTTAGTCATGTCTTTAGTCTACCCCTCAGATGGAATACGTAAGAAGTAAACCAATTTAACGAGCCAAGCAACGCCGCCAACAGCCATTAACTGATAACCCAAGGTATCTGGCCAGGTATAGATCCCCAGTGCGATTGCTCCATAGAAAGCAGCGAATCCCCATAACGTAAATGCAGTCGCGCGGCGTTGTAAGCCAGCGCGAATCAAGCGATGTGAAAGGTGATCAGTGCCGCCTTGGAAAGGCGAAATACCGCGATAGATACGTGAGGTAACAGCAACGGTTGTATCCAAAATTGGAACCGCCATTAAAGCTAGTGGAATCGCGAAAGATTTAACTTGCGGAACAACGCCTGGGCTTAAGCGAATAGTTAATACCGAAATGATGATTCCGAGAAAGAGTGCGCCAGCATCACCCATATAGATCTTGGCTGGAGCGCGGTTCCACATAAGGAATCCTGCTGTTGCGCCCATGGTCACGATCGCAAGTGCGCTAACCAAGATCTGTTGGCGGTCGTAGGCGATAAAGAATAGGAAGAAGGTAATTACTGCAACTGTGCCGGCAGCTCCACCATCTAGGTTGTCGAAGAAGTTAATGGAGTTACAGACACCGACGATCCAGAGAACTGATACTGCGTAGTTCAAAAAGGTGTTGTTAAAAGCGACGCCCATGGTGTCGGTTGATGTCAGGATTACCGCAACGATTACACCGGTTGCAGTTTGTGCGATTAGCCGCGGCCAAGGTTCTAAGCCTTTTAGGTCATCAATTAAACCCATTAGCGAAATTGCCATCGCTGGAACCAAGACAAAACTTGCTAAGCGAAATGTCTCCATTGAGAAATCGACTGCGAGAAGAGATCCGTAAGAAGCTCCGACTACGCCAATCGCGATTGCAACGCCACCTAAATAGGGAACTGGCTCCTTCTGAGATTTACGCGCCAAGTTCGGGGCATCAACTGCGCCGACGCTAATTGCGATCTTGCGCATCAGCGGCGTAATTGCACCAACAAAGATAAATGTGAGCGCGCCAAGTAAAAGGAATTGCGATACTGAATATTCCATCTGGTTAGTTACTTATCTTCACTCTTAAAATAGTTATTACGAAGATCATCTACTTCGGATTTGCGGAATCTGCGATGGCCACCGAGTGTGCGGATCGAAGTTAACTTGCCGGCTTTTGCCCAACGTGTAACTGTCTTTGGATCAACGCCGAATAGTTCAGCAACTTCGCGTGGGGTGAGCAAGATTTCTGCATCTGGCAGACGATTCATAACGCACCTTTTCCATCAGCTCAGGCAACGCGACTGCGATGTCCGATTTGTAACGAGTGTCGGAAGTATCCGCCAAAGTGAGCGTAAATAGCAATAGCCAGATGTGGCGCTAAATCGCGGATTCGAAGCCTTGAACCATGCGCCAGCGCGTGACTAAACGTTCGTAGCCCTGACCTGCCATCTGTCCATCGCCTGCGGCAAGGCCAGCGAGTGAGTGCAAGACATCTTCAACTGAAGTATCTGCTTCGATGCCGGTTTCTTCTCCCGCTAATTTCATTCCGAGATCGAGATATCCAGCAAGCCCGCCGTAATCGAGTTCAATAAGTGATTGTTGATGGAACATCTCAAGCCATTCCAGTAAATGTTCGATCTCGGCTTCTACTGAGCCTTCACCGAATGCACCTAAAACTGTTTGGTGCGCAACTTGGGTGCGCGCAATCGCATCAGAAAGTTTGGCGCGCATTATGCAGAATGGGCCATCTTGATCAACACCGCGCACACGTTCTTCAGGCATAAACATCGAGAACCAGCGTGGTGGAATAAGCCAATTTTCAGTGATGATATGTGGAACGCGATCCTCCATTAAATCAACGCCAGCAGTAATTACATCTTCTAAATTCTGCGGGAGAAAAAATGGTGTGACAGATGAGGGAAGCGAATCTTTGAAATCATCGAGGGCTGCCCAACAACGAGTTGCCGTTGACCACGGCGAAATGTAACGAACGCCGTCGATATCTAAAATATGTGCGCCATCAGGGCGACCGGCAGGCGGTTCTGGAAAAACTAAACGGCGCAGCGCCAACTTTTGTTCATTACGAGTTGAGTTTTTATCTGCAACTAAATCTTGCCAGCGCAGACGATCTGCTGGTTCAAATGCAGAGAGTGGCTCGTAGATTCGAAGTGATGCTACGTACGGAGTTGGTCTCACGGCTTTTACTTTACCCGCGAGAAATTAAGCACGCGGAATGTAATTTCCTTCAGCAAAGGGATCTTCGTCATCGCGAGATTTATTTGCAGGATCTTCGCCATGGAGTTCTTTCGCAAGGCGATCGAGGTCCATCTCCTGAGAGTTGTACTTGAGATCTCTGGCGACTTTTGTCTGTTTAGCTTTTGCACGGCCGCGACCCATAGGGCGACCTCCTTACCAAAGTGAAATCCGTCAAGACGCGAAGGTTATCGCGTCCTGTAGTTACCTTCCAAAGCAGCGGCGCCGGGGCCGTTTTGAGCGTGAATTGAGCCTGCCACCCAGGCTTTCATGCCCCGGGCGGCCAGTGAACGGATCGTCAGATCGGCGATCTTTGGATCGACGATGGCGACCATACCGATGCCGACGTTCCAGGTGCGCTCGAGATCGGATTGCGGAACCGCGGCGATTTTTGCCAGGAAATCCATTTCGGTGGGAAGTGCCCAAGTACTGCGGTCGTACTTTGCAATCAAACCATCTGGAATAACTCGTGCGGTGTTATCGGCTAAACCGCCACCGGTGATGTGTGAAAAAGTGCGAAGGTTTTCTTGCTGCGCTTTGATCAACGCTAAACAATCAAGGGTATAAATCTCGGTTGGGGTAAGAAGTATTTCACCAAGAGTTTTTGTTAGGCCTTCATAAGTCTTGTTGAGATCAAGTTTTTGTGTGGCCAGGATATGGCGCACTAGAGAATAACCATTGGCATGAAAACCACTTGCTGGCATCGCAATGATTGCATCCCCTGCTTTGACGCGATGAGACCCAAGTTGCTTATCAGCATCAACTACGCCAGTTGCCGCTCCTGCGATATCAAATTCATCTTCTTTAAGTAAACCTGGATGTTCTGCAGTTTCGCCACCGATTAACGCGGTATTGGCTTTTATACAACCGCGTGCAATACCGCTAACAATTTCAGCGATACGTTCCGGGATCACTTTGCCGACTGCGATGTAATCGGTCATGAAAAGTGGTTCTGCGCCACAAACAACTAGATCATCGACAACCATTGCAACTAGATCTTCGCCGATGGTGTCGTACTTGCACATCAAGCGTGCAATCTCAGTTTTGGTTCCAACGCCATCAGTTGAAGTTGCAAGAAGTGGTTTCTTATAATTCTTTAGCGCGCTGGCATCAAATAAACCAGCGAATCCCCCAATGCCACCTTGCACTTCAGGGCGTGTGGCTTTTGCGATTGAAGCTTTCATCAATTCAACGGCGCGATCTCCAGCATCGATATCGACGCCTGAATCTTTATATGTGCTCATGGTTTTTCACCACCTCTGTGACTTCAAGGCGCATCTTTCCTTCTGACATATCGGCAGGTACAGCGATCGGGTATTTGCCGGTAAAACATGCGGTGCAGAGCTTGTTTTCATCAATCGTCGTTGCAGCAATTAAGCCTTCCATCGATACATAACTCAGAGAATCTGAGCCAATCGAACGACGGATCTCTTCTATTTCTAGGCCGCTGGCAATTAACTCGGCGCGGGATGCGAAATCGATTCCGTAATAACAAGGCCATTCCACCGGCGGACTTGAAATGCGCACGTGAATCTCTCGCGCCCCAGCCTCGCGCAACATCCGCACAATTGCGCGTTGGGTGTTTCCGCGAACAATCGAATCATCAACAACCACAATTCGCTTGCCCTCAATGATTTCGCGTAGTGGATTTAACTTTAGACGAATACCTAATTGGCGAATGGTTTGTGATGGCTGAATAAAGGTACGTCCAACATAAGAGTTCTTAACTAATCCAAGACCATATGGAATTCCTGATTGTTGTGCGTAACCAATCGCTGCTGGCGTTCCGGATTCAGGAACTGGAATAACTAAATCGGCTTCAACTGGCGCTTCGATTGCTAAACGCTTGCCAATACGGACACGAGTTGCATGAACACCTTGTCCGGCAATTGTTGTATCTGGGCGTGCCAAGTAGACATATTCAAAGATGCAACCTTTTGGATCAGGTGTTGCCCACATCTGCGAACGGATTCCATTTTCATTAATCGCTAAGAATTCACCTGGTTCTACCTCACGCACAAAAGCGGCGCCCACAATATCTAGCGCTGCAGTTTCAGAGGCAACCACCCAACCGCGTTCGAGTTTGCCAATAACAAGGGGACGAACGCCATGGCGATCGCGCGCTGCGTATAAAGTTTTCTCATCCATAAAGACGAGCGAGAACGCGCCTTCTAGCTTTGGCAGCACAGCTATTGCACTTGCTTCAACGTTCTTCTCATCTTGCAGACCAATTAACGCGGTCATGATCTCGGTATCTGTTGTTGCACCGCGTCCAGTCTTCGCGTTCTCGCCTTCGAGCTTCTGAACCATTTCTGCGAGATCGCCAGTGTTGGTGAGATTGCCGTTATGGGCTAGCGCCAAAGTGCCGTATTTAGTGGGTCTTAGCGTTGGTTGGGCGTTAACCCAAGTGCTTGAACCAGTGGTGCTGTAACGACAGTGGCCAATAGCTAGATCGCCAGTAAGTGATGCTAAATCGGTTTCAGTAAAGACCTGCGATACCAGACCCATATCTTTATAGATCAAAATACGTTCGCCATCAGATGCTGCGATACCTGCAGATTCTTGTCCGCGATGTTGCAGCGCATAAAGTCCGTAAAAAGTTAACTTGGCAACTTCTTCGCTAGGTGCCCAAACACCAAATACACCGCAGGCATCTTGAGGTGCTTTATCGTCATCTAAAACGTTGTGATTGAGCAAGCCATCAGGGCGACGTGTCATTGCTTCACCTCCAACGGCAATAGCTCAGTTAAATCTGCGCGAACACCAGATGCGCTAATCAAACCAGCAGACATAGCATCTGCCCAACTGCGCTCACCGCTGGCAAGTGCCAACCAAGTTTCGGCGTTCATCTCGATCACATTTGGAGGTGTGCCACGTGTATGAGTTGGACCGTCCCCACATTGCACCGCGGCATATGGCGGAATCCGGACTTCAATTGCGCGACCCGGAGCGCGTTCGGTTAAGAGCGCAAGGCTCTCTTTAACCGCTTCGAGAATTTTAGGATCGCGCATCTTTTATCCAAACAACTTTGGGAAAGTTTCGGTATGAGCTTTGCGAAGTTCGGTAAGAGAAATCTTTGCGTCATTTACCTCCAACGCATCTCCCCCAGTTGATCCGATCTTGGTAATCGCAATTGAGTGCTTATTTGCTAGCGCAGTTAGTGCAGAAGCCTGGCTTGGATCAACTGCAACAACTACGCGACCTGGAGTCTCACTAATTAGTGCAACGCCCACATTTTCCAAAGTTACTTTTGCACCTACGTTATGGCGCAAGACCATTTCAGTAAGCGTTGCAGATAAACCACCTTGGCTTAAATCATGTGCGGCGGTGAAGATCTTCTCGGTACGCCCTGCAACCAAGACTTCTATAAGGCGCATTTCACGTTGTAAATCAGCGATTGGTGCAGATCCTCCGCGCTGGCCATGGATATATGCCCATTCGCTGCCGGCAATATCAGCTTTAGTTTCACCGACTAGATAAAGATCAAGCCCTGCTTTATCAAAACTCATTGGTGTTCGGGTGCGCACATCATCAATAACGCCAAGCACGCCAATCACCGGCGTTGGCAATATTGCAACTGCACCTGTTTGGTTATAGAAAGAAACGTTTCCACCTGTAACAGGTAACCCCATCTCTAAACAGCCATCAGCTAACCCACGAACAGATTCAGCGAATTGCCACATCACACCCGGATCTTCAGGAGAACCAAAGTTAAGGCAGTTAGTAACGGCGAGTGGCTTGGCGCCAGCAGTTGCAATATTGCGCGCACCTTCTGCAAGCGCCAACTTCGCGCCTTCATATGGATTTAGGTAAGACCAGTTTGCGTTGGCATCTGTAGCAACAGCAACGCCTAGATGTGTCTTTTCATCGATACGGACCATTCCAGAATCATCTGGTTGAGACTGGATGGTGTTTCCTTGTACATAGCGATCGTATTGCGATGTCACCCAAGATTTATCTGCCAAGTTTGGCGTTGCTGCTAACTTCAAAACCGCGGCTTTGATTTCTTCTGCACTGCTTGGAAGTGCCACATCAACAACTTCGGCGTTTACGCGATCGATGTAATCAGGCTTGGCAAGGGGGCGGTTATAAACCGGTCCATCGTGGGCCACGGTGCGGGGTGGAACATCAACGATTAAATCTCCATGCCAGGTAATTTCTAGGCGATCTCCATCAGTAACTTCTCCTATAACGGTGACAGTTACATCCCACTTCTTGCAGATCTCAAGGAAGCGATCGATGTGCTCTGGTTCAACAATTGCGCACATACGTTCTTGCGACTCGGACATCAAGATTTCTTCAGGTGAAAGCGTGGCATCGCGTAACGGAACACGATCGAGTTCGACCTTCATGCCGCCGCTGCCGCCTGAGGCGAGCTCGCTGGTGGCGCAAGATAAGCCTGCCCCGCCAAGGTCTTGGATGCCTACAACTAAATCTTCGGCGAAAATTTCTAGCGAACATTCAATTAGTACTTTTTCAACAAATGGATCTCCGACTTGAACCGCTGGACGCTTTGCAGGACCGGTTGATTCAAAGGTTTCCGATGCAAGGACGGATACGCCACCGATTCCATCGCCACCAGTTTTTGCGCCATATAAAACAACTAGATTTCCGGCACCCGCAGCTTTGGCAAGTTTGATATCGCTATGTTTCATAACGCCAACGCAGAGCGCGTTAACAAGTGGGTTACCTAAGTAAGTCTGATCAAAGACAACTTCGCCACCGATATTTGGCAGACCCAAGCAGTTTCCATAACCACCAACACCTGCGATAACTCCTGGCAGTACGCGACGAGTATCCGGATGATCTGCCGGTCCAAAACGAAGCGGATCCATAACTGCGATTGGGCGCGCACCCATCGTCAAAATATCGCGAACAATTCCGCCGACTCCGGTTGCAGCGCCTTGGTATGGCTCAATAAATGATGGGTGGTTATGTGATTCGATTTTAAAAGTTACGGCATATCCCTGACCGACATCTACAACGCCAGCGTTTTCGCCGATGCCAACCAACAGCGCATCAGTCTTGACAGCCTTGTCACCAAATTGCTTCAAGTGAACTTTCGATGATTTATAAGAACAGTGCTCAGACCACATAACTGAATACATCGCGAGCTCCGAAGATGTTGGACGACGTCCCAAAATCTCTTTGATGCGTGCGTATTCATCGGGCTTTAATCCAAGTTCAGCGAAAGGTTGGGTTGTTTCAGGGTTTGCAGTTGCAATCGCTACGGTATCGAGAGCCATTTACTTCACCATCGCATTTAATACTGAAGTAAAGAAGCCAAGACCATCTGCGGTTGGGCCAGTTAAGGTATCGATCGCGTGTTCTGGGTGTGGCATTAGGCCAACCACGTTGCCGCGTTCATTGGTAATACCGGCGATTTTATTCCGTGAACCATTGGGATTTTCGCCCACATAACGCGCAATAACGCGACCTTCGCCTTCAAGTGCAGCCAAGGTTGCATCATCACATTGGAAAGAGCCTTCTCCGTTTTTAAGTGGAATCACAATCTCTTGCCCAACTTGGTAAGAAGATGTCCAAGCAGTGGTGTTATTTGTGATCTCTAACTTCTGGTCACGACATAGAAAATGTAATTCGTGGTTACGAGTCAACGCACCTGGAAGCAAATGTGCTTCGCATAAGACTTGAAAACCATTACAGATTCCAAGTAACGGCATTCCGCCATTAGCCGCATCAATGATTTTTTCCATCACTGGCGCAAAACGTGAGATCGCACCACAGCGCAGGTAATCTCCATATGAAAAACCACCTGGCAAGATAACGGCGTCTACACCTTTGAGATCAGCATCTCCGTGCCAGAGCGAAACCGCAGTTGTGCCGGCATGTGTCGCCGCGCGCGCAGCATCGCGATCATCTAGCGTGCCCGGAAAAGTTACAACGCCAACTTTCATTTACTTCTCAACTCTTACTGTGAAGGTTTCGATAACCGGGTTGGCAAGAAGTGTCTCGGCAGCTTTGCCAACTTCAGCAAGCTGTGCAGGTGTTGGTTCGCCATCGACTTCGATTTCAAAGCGCTTTCCTTGGCGCACGCTCTTGGCAAAGTTAAATCCCAGACGAGGAAGTGCAGCAGATACGGCCACGCCTTGTGGGTCGAGGATCTCTGGCTTAAGCATTACATCAACTACGATCTTTGCCATCTTTATCTCCCTTTTTTTGAACTTTCTTTTACGACTTGGTTTTAGAACTTGCTGCCGGTGATTCGGAAATACGCTTCTTCATATCGCGCAGCAGTCTTCTCGACGATCTCTGCCGGCAATTCTGGTGGTGGGCTCTTCTTATCCCAGCCGCTTTTGGTAAGGAAATCTCTAACGAATTGTTTATCAAATGAGCCCTGTGCGCTACCCGGTTGCCAGGTTGATAACTCCCAGAAACGCGAAGAATCAGGAGTTAGCGCTTCATCTCCAAGGGTTATTGCGCCTTTAGCATCGCGACCGAATTCGAATTTGGTATCGGCCAAGATGATGCCGCGGCTGCGGGCAAAGTCGGCAGCGGTTTCATAGAGTGAAAGAGTTAAGTCGCGAAGTTTGGCGGCATCGTCTGCACCAACAATCTTCGCCGCTTGGTCGAAATCAATATTTATATCGTGATCGCCGATTTCTGCCTTCGTTGCTGGTGTGAAAATGCTATTTGGAAGTTCTGATCCATCAACTAAGCCAGCCGGCAGAGCATTCCCGCATACTGCCTGGTTGCTTTTATATTCTGTTAATCCGCTGCCAGTTAGATAACCGCGCGCTACACATTCGATCTCAAACATATCAAGTGGTTTAACAATTACTGCACGGTCTGCAACTTGATCTGGAACATCATCACTGATGATGTGGTTAGGGACGATATCTTCAAGGAGTTCAAACCAGAAAAGCGATAGCTGAGTAAGGATCGCGCCTTTATTTGGAATCGTTGTTGGAAGTACCCAATCGAAGGCGGAGATGCGATCTGAAGCAACTAGCAAGATTTCATTAGAATCGTTCGTATAAAGATCGCGTACTTTTCCTGTGCGTAGGTGTTGCCAACCTTTGATAGTTGGTGCTGGCGGTGCGCCAGCTACGCCGAAGCCGCTCACCGGATCGAGTGCGGTTTGTACTGCGCTGCGGCAGGGTGCGCGGATGTAATCGCATCGATGCGATCTACAACTCGAGCAATTTGTTGGCGAGCATCGCCAGTAAATTCAATTGGTTGGCTAATCAACGCATCAAGAGCAGCGCGATCAAGCGGCATGCGCTCATCTGCGGCAAGTGCATCGAGCAGTGTGTTTGCCTTACCTTCGCGCATCAACAACGCGGCTTTCACAGCGTGCTCCTTAATAACTTCATGCGCAACTTCGCGACCAATGCCAGATTTAACTGAAGCCATCAAGATCTTGGTTGTCGCTAAGAAAGGTAGGTAACGATCGAGTTCTGCAGCGATTACTGCAGGGAAAGCACCGAATTCGCTAAGCACGGTAAGCGTAGTTTCGAGCAAGCCATCAATTGCGTAGAACGCATCAGGAAGTGCAACGCGGCGAACCACGCTGCATGAAACATCGCCTTCGTTCCATTGATCGCCGGCAAGCTCAGAGACCATCGATGCATATCCGCGCAAAATCACACTTAAACCATTGATACGTTCGCAAGAACGAGTGTTCATCTTATGAGGCATTGCAGAAGAACCAACTTGTCCGGCTTTAAATCCCTCGGTGACAAGTTCGGCGCCAGCCATCAAGCGAATCGAAGTCGCAAGTGAAGATGGGCTAGCAGCGAGTTGCACAAGGGTTGTCACAACATCGTAATCAAAAGAACGTGGATAGATCTGACCGGTTGAATCAAGAACACGGTTAAAGCCAAGTTCATTAGCGATCTCAAGTTCCAGGCTGTGATGCGCTTTCGATGAACCAAGAAGATCAATTGAATCTTGTGAAGTTCCAACTGGGCCTTTGATACCGCGCATTGGATAGCGATCTTGCAGTGATGCTAAACGCTCGTAGGCAAAGAGCAGTTCTTCAGCAGCAGATGCGAAGCGCTTTCCAAGGGTTGTGATCTGCGCGGGCACATTGTGCGAACGGCCGGCAATTGCTTGATCTGAATACTGCGCTGCTTTGTCGGCAAGCTGTGCCAGAACTGCAACAACTTTGTCGTGCACAATGGCAAGACCGTTTTTAATCTGCAGCGCTTCGATATTTTCAGTTAAGTCACGGCTGGTCATGCCGGCGTGAATTGCTTCGTGGCCAGCAAGTGCGTTGAACTCTTCGATGCGCGCTTTCACATCGTGACGAGTCTGCTTTTCGCGAGCATCGATAGAAGCCAAATCAACTTTACTGATTACCTTTTCGTAATCGGCGATAACTGCATCTGAGATGGAGTGACCAAGTTTGTTTTGCGCACGGGCCACGGCAAGCCATAAACGGCGCTCGGCGATGATCTTTTCTTCAGGTGCGAAGATGGCGCGCATTGCATTTGATGCATAACGATCAGCAAGGACGCTCACTGGCTTATTCTCCCCCATTTAATTGCCCTTCTCAGCGACCGACGCATTGAAAGCGATATCGCTGCGATAGAAAGAGCCTTCGAGTTCAATCTGTGAGATTGCGAGGTATGCACGATCGCGGGCCTCAGTTAAATCTGTGCCCAATCCAGTCACTGTTAAAACGCGGCCACCACTAGAAACTAAACCCACGCCATTTAGCGAAGTTCCAGCGTGAAAAATCTGTGTCTTGGAAATTGCCGGAATATTTGTAATTGCACCTTTGGTCTTTGGAGATTCTGGGTACCCCTGCGCTGCAAGCACAACAGTTACCGCACTTTCATCGCGCCAAGAAAGAGCAACATCATCAAGTGAATCAGTTGCTGCTTTGTAGAGTAATTGTGCAAGCGGTGTTGCAAGCCTTGGAATCAAAACTTGAGTTTCGGGATCTCCAAAGCGCGCGTTGAATTCGATAACGCGTAAACCGTGATCAGTTAAAGCTAAGCCTGCGTAAAGAAGTCCAACAAATGGTGTACCGCGCGCAGCCATTTCAGCGATTACAGGCGCCAAAACTTTTTCGTAAGTTTCTTCCATGATGTCATCGGGTGCCCAAGGCAGCGGTGAATATGCGCCCATGCCACCTGTGTTTGGGCCTTCATCACGATCGTAGGCGCGTTTGAAATCTTGCGCTGGTTGCATCGGCAGAACATTGCGCCCATCTGAAATTCCAAACAATGAAATCTCTGGGCCGTTTAGAAATTCTTCAATTACAACGCGTTTACAAGCAAGAGCGTGTTCTAAAGCTTTGGCGCGATCATCAGTGACAACAACGCCTTTACCTGCGGCAAGACCATCATCTTTAACAACGTAAGGTGCACCGAAAGAATCGAGTGCGCTTTCAATTTCTGCTTGAGTTTCGCAGGAAAAACTGCGCGCTGTTGGAACGCCGGCATCGCGCATGACACCTTTTGCAAAATTCTTCGATCCCTCAAGTTGTGCAGCCGCTTTTGATGGGCCAAAGACAGCCAATCCCGCTGCCCGCAGGTCATCGGCTACGCCATTTACTAGCGGTACTTCTGGACCAATTACAACGAGATCAACGGATAACTTCTTAGCGAGTTCAACGATTGCGCTGTTATCGGTGATTGCAATTGCATGCAGCGTTGCAATTTCTGCGATACCTGGATTTCCAGGTGCGCAATGAATTTCAGTACAACTTGGATCTGCTTGTAACCCTAGTGCGAGTGCGTGTTCACGACCGCCGCTTCCGACTAGGAGGATTTTCATGGTTTAGATGAAATCCTTCACGACAATTGTTTGGTCGCGACCCGGCCCGACGCCGATTGCGCTCATCGGCGCACCGGAAATCTTTTCCAAGAAGGCGATGTAATCCTGTGCGTTCTTTGGCAAATCACTGAGCTTGCGCGCACCAGAGATATCTTCAGTCCAACCTGGCAAGTTTTCATAAATTGGTTTTGCATGGTGGAAATCAGATTGTGATGCAGGAAGTTCTTCAACGCGCTTGCCATCGATTTCATAGGCAACGCAGACTGGAATTTCCTTCCAACCAGTTAAGACATCGAGCTTGGTTAAGAAGAAATCGGTAAGTCCGTTTACGCGAACTGCATAACGTGCAATAGGTGCGTCATACCAACCGCAACGACGTGCACGACCGGTTGTTACACCGATTTCGCCACCGATAGTGCGTAGCTTTTCGCCATCTTCATCGAAGAGTTCTGTTGGGAATGGGCCAGAACCAACGCGAGTTGTGTAGGCCTTAACAATTCCGATTACGCGATCGATCTTGGTTGGTCCGATTCCAGAACCTGTGCAAGCACCACCCGCAGTTGGGTTTGAGGAAGTTACGAATGGATAAGTACCGTGATCGACGTCGAGCAAAGTGCCCTGTGATCCCTCAAGTAATACGCGCTTTCCGGCCTTTAACGCTTCATCTAGGAGCAGAACTGTGTCTGCTACATATGGGCGCAGGATCTCGGCATATGCAAGGTATTCGTTGAGAACTTCATCAACATCAATGTTCTTGCGGTTAAAGACCTTGATAAGCACTTGGTTCTTATCTCGAAGTGCGCCCTCAATCTTCTGACGCAAGATAGATGGATCAAAGAGATCTTGAACGCGGATACCGATGCGGTTGATCTTGTCTGCGTAGGCCGGTCCGATGCCGCGACCAGTTGTACCGATCTTTGATTTACCTAAGAAGCGTTCTGAAACTTTATCGATAGTGCGGTGATACGGAGTAATTAAATGCGCATTAGTTGAGATAACTAACTTTGAGCAATCAATGCCGCGTTCAGTTAAGCCACGAATTTCTTCAAGCAATACACCTGGATCAATCACAACGCCGTTACCGATTACTGGAACAACGTTAGGGCTCAAGATTCCGGATGGAAGTAAGTGAAGTGCGTACTTTTGATCGCCGATAACCACGGTGTGGCCCGCGTTGTTGCCACCCTGATAGCGAACGACATAATCAACGCGGTCACCGAGAATATCTGTGGCTTTACCCTTGCCTTCGTCGCCCCATTGAGCTCCGAGCAGAACTAACGCTGGCATGGCAAAACCTCTCCGCAGGTGTTAACGATTATTACTTTACTTTTTAAGTGATGTGCCTGTTGAACGAAGGTCTTCGCAAGCATGTGCAACGCGAGCTGCCATTCCTGCTTCAGCAGCCTTACCCCACGCACGTGGATCGTAAGTCTTCTTATTTCCAACTTCGCCATCGATCTTTAGAACGCCGTCGTAGTTCTTGAGCATGTGATCAACAACTGGACGTGTAAATGCGTACTGAGTATCGGTATCGATATTCATCTTAATCACGCCGTAATCAAGTGAGTCGCGGATTTCTGAGAGAAGTGAGCCTGAACCACCGTGGAATACGAGATCCATTGGCTTGCTACCTGCAGCAAGGCCTTTCTTGGCAACAACTGCATCTTGCAGAGTCTGCAAAATCTTTGGCTGCAAGACAACGTTGCCTGGCTTGTAAACGCCGTGCACGTTACCGAATGTTGCAGCAACCATGTAGCGACCACGTTCTCCGAGACCAAGAGTTTCGATGGTCATCAACGCGTCTTCAGGTGTTGAGTACAACTTGGCATCGTGCTTTGCTTCAACGCCATCTTCTTCACCACCAACTACGCCGATTTCGATTTCTAGAATTGTGCGTGCAGCAACTGACTTAGTTAGTAGTTCATCTGCAATCTTCATGTTTTCATTCATATCAACTGCTGAGCCATCCCACATATGTGAGTTAAAGAGTGGCGCTTGGCCGTTCTTGATGCGCTGTGCGCCGATTTCAAGAAGTGGACGCATGTAGCCATCGAGCTTTTCAGCTGGGCAGTGATCAGTGTGGATTGCAATATTTACGTTGTAGTTCTTTGCAACAACGTGTGCGAACTCAGCGAGCGCAACTGCACCATCAACCATGTTCTTTACTGTTGAGCCAGATGCGTATTCCGCACCGCCCCATGAAAATTGGATGATTCCATCTGATTCGGCTTCGGCGAAACCACGAAGCGCGGCGATGATGGTTGAAGAAGATGAAACGTTAATTGCGGGATATGCGAATGCGCCGGCTTTCGCGCGATCAAGCATCTCTGCGTAAATTTCAGGGGTTGCAATGGCCATGATGACTCCAAATTATCTCGGGGCGTAATCCCTGACCGAGCGCTTCATTGGGCCGCATTCAGGCTTACGCCTAATCCAACCACCTCTGCGGGCGGATGAAAAATCGCCATTCCCTATACGCGTAGGACCATTCTCTACACGCGTAGGAATTGGCGATTCTCCAGCCGGTTCGACTCCTTTTACGGATTGAGGGTCTTCTGCAGGAAGGCGATTAGGCCAGCGAGCAGAGCAGGGCTATTGATGATTTTTAGTAAAAGCGCCAGAAACGTTGTAAGCATTTTTCTCCTTTTCTTAAATAGTTCTTATCTTGTTCTCGAGACTGGGGATCATCCCTCTTATCTTCTTTGCCACATCGCTAAAGCCTTCCGCCTGTTGATATTCACGGGTAATCTGCTGAGTTATGAGCAACCCATCAACCGGTGATTCCAGCGGCGATTCAATAGAAAACCTCTCCCAAGAAAATCGCCAGTTCCCTCCGAGCCCAGCCTTTACAGCTCAGGCCAATGCCAAATCTGATTTATATGCACATGCTGAAAAAGATCGACTTGCTTTCTGGGAAGAACAAGCGCGCGAGTTAACTTGGGATAAAAGTTGGGAGACAGTTCTTGAGTGGAACTCTCCGTATGCAAAATGGTTTGTCGGCGGAAAGATAAATGCCTCGGTAAATGCTCTCGACCGTCACGTTGCCGCAGGTCGTGGTGATCGCGTTGCATTTCATTTTGAAGGCGAACCTGGCGATACTCGAACAATCACTTATGCGCAGATGTTGGCAGATGTCAGCAAAGCTGCACATGCCTTAACGCAAATCGGAATTAAAGCCGGCGATCGCGTTGCGATTTATATGCCGATGATTCCAGAAGCTGCGGTTGCGATGTTGGCTTGTGCGCGTATTGGTGCAGTGCACTCAGTGGTCTTCGGTGGATTTTCTGCTGATGCACTTCTTTCGCGTATTCAAGATGCCGATGCCAAGTTGGTAATCACTGCAGATGGTGGATTTCGCAAAGGTGCTGCTTTTGCGCTTAAGCCCGCAGTTGATGAAGCGCTAAAGGGAAAACATAACGTTGAAAAAGTTTTAGTCGTAAAGCGCACTGGACAAGAAACTGCGTGGAACTCAGATCGTGATATCTGGTGGCACGAGCTCGTTGATAGCCAAAGCAGTGAGCACACACCTGAATTTTTCGATAGCGAGCACCCGCTCTTTATTCTCTATACCTCTGGCACAACCGCTAAACCAAAGGGAATTTTCCATACAACAGGTGGTTATTTAACGCAGGCCGCTTACACACACCGCGTGGTCTTCGATATCAAGCCCGAGACAGATATTTATTGGTGTACAGCAGATGTCGGCTGGATTACCGGTCACTCGTATGTTGTTTACGGCCCACTTATCAACGGTGCAACGCAGGTTATGTACGAAGGAACACCTGATACACCGCATAAAGGACGTATGTTTGAGATCGTTGCAAAGTACGGCGTAACAATTTTGTACACCGCTCCGACTCTGATCCGCACCTGGATGAAATGGGGCGATGAATTTCCTAAGGCGCACAACTTATCTTCACTTCGTTTACTTGGTTCAGTTGGTGAACCGATTAACCCAGAAGCATGGATGTGGTACCGCGAAATTATTGGTGCAAACAATTGTCCGATTGTTGATACTTGGTGGCAGACCGAAACTGGTGCGATCATGATTTCGCCACTGCCAGGAGTTACATCAACTAAGCCAGGCTCTGCGATGAAAGCCATCCCTGGAATTAGTGCGGTTGTCGTAGATGACAATGCAAACCCAGTTCCAAATGGACATGGTGGTTTCTTGATTTTAGACAAGCCTTGGCCTTCTATGTTGCGTGGCGTTTGGGGCGAGGATGAGCGTTACAAAGAAACTTACTGGTCGCGCTTTAAAGGAATTTACTTTGCAGGAGATGGCGCAAAGTTAGATGACGAGGGTGCGATCTGGTTGATGGGTCGCGTCGACGACGTCATGAACGTTTCAGGTCACCGAATTTCAACAACTGAAGTTGAATCCGCCCTTGTTTCACACGAAGCCGTTGCCGAAGCTGCAGTAGTAGGAGCGGCAGATGAGATGACTGGGCAAGGAATCGTTGCCTTCGTTATTTTGCGCGGCGGTATTCCTCACGCTGGCGGTGAAGAGTTAGTGAAAGAGCTTCGCGCCCATGTAACTAAGGAAATTGGCGCTATTGCCCGTCCACGTCAGATCATGGTTGTTGCAGAATTGCCGAAGACTCGTAGCGGAAAAATCATGCGTCGTTTGCTTAAAGATGTCGCTGAAAATCGCGCAGTTGGCGATGCCACGACGTTGGCAGATCCAAATGTTATGAAGTTGATTTCAGAAGGTTTGAATTCTTCTAAAGACGAAGATTAAGAAACTCTTCCTTAACCCAATCGTTTGCTTGGGTGATTAGCCCTGGAATGTAAGGCTGAACTTTGGGAAGTATTTGGCTATCTGTGATCTGATTTTGCGCTGCCTGCCATGGTGACCAGAGCAGAACCGTTGCGATCAAGTAAAGCGCGATTACAGTGCGCGCGATTTCCAGAAGAGCACCAGCAAATGAATCTAAGAAAGCGATTGGGCCACGAAAAATTGAGGCCCGCAGACCCTTGGCTAGCGCTCCGGCGATAAATGAACATAAATAACCACCACCAACAATTGATGCGATAACAAAGCCAATTCGCTTTATATCAAGCGACCAATCATGTGAGAACTTAAGTGAGAGATAGATTCCAAGAACTCCACCCGCAACAAAACCAATAAATTTAAACAGGGTGCGGATTAAGCCATTGCGGTAGCCAATAACTGTTGAAAAAACCAGCGCCACGATAATTACTAGATCGGCAATCATTAAATCTTTACTCCTAGATGTTTCTCGGTTAGTTCAATTAACTCTTGCTCAGATTTTACTTCGCCGATCTTCTTAAACTTAACTTTGCCATTGGCATCGATAAACCAGGTCACTGGAACGCCCATTCCAAAGTAACTACGAGTTTTATTCTCGCGGTCGTAGAAGTTAGGCCAGGTCATGCCGTTTTCTTCAATGAATTTACGAGAATTATCTGGCGATGATTCCTCAACAGCGACGCCAACTAACTGGACTTTGCCTTTAGCCTTCTTATAAAAGCTAACAAATTCAGGTGTTTCGGCCAGGCAGGTTGAGCACCAAGAACCCCAAACGTTGATGATCATCGGGCCACGTAGTGATTCCATACTTGCGCCAGCCGAGCCATCTAGACATTCAATTGTTATGCCCTTGGTAATTGATTTATCTGATGTAATCGAATCGCAAGAGATAACTTCTCCCTTTACTGCAACCTGTTCTGGCATTGCCACTGGTTCTGGCGAAGAACATCCAGTAAGAATTAACGCTGCGACGACAAATATGGCGCGCTTCATCGGAAATCCTCATCGCTCTTTAGTAAAGCTTTTGCTTTCACTTTATCCATTTCGCCAATTCCGAATGAAGGACAAATCTTTGCCACAGGACAGGCACCACAGGCAGGTTTGCGTGAATGGCAGATACGCCGGCCATGCCAAATCATCCGTTGCGACAAATTAGTCCATTCTGCTTGAGGGATTAACTCTCCCACTTCGAATTCAACTTTAACGGGATCTTTCGATTCGCTCCACTCAAATCTTCGGGAGAGGCGACCGAAATGGGTGTCGACTGTAATTCCGGGAATATCAAAGGCGTGTCCTAGAACAACATTTGCAGTCTTGCGACCGACACCGGGCAGAGTGATTAACTCTTCCAATGTTTGTGGAACCTCACCGTCAAAATCTTCGATGATCTTTACGGCAAGGCCCTGGATATGGCGAGCCTTGGCGCGAAAGAAACCTGTTGTGTAAATCAAATCTTCAATATCGTTTAGCGAAGCTTTGGCGTAGGCGCGTACGTTCTTATATTTTTTAAAGAGCGCTGGGGTTACTTGGTTAACCCGCTTATCAGTGCATTGCGCAGATAAAACAGTTGCGATCGTGAGTTCTAGCGGATTTGAGAAATCTAATTCGCAGCGCACATTTGGATAAGTTTTGGTCAATATTCGATATATAGCCCTTGCGCTTTTACGAGTTTCACTATCGGGGGCCATGCGAGTAAACTACCCACGTGCCCCAAGAAGATGAAGTCGTACGCAGAGCCCCGCTCTTTACCGCCCTCGATGACGCTGCCGCAGCATCCCTGCGCGCTTCGATGGACACGGTAAAGATCGCCAAGGGTTCTATCCTCTTTAAAGAAGGCGATGACGGCGAGCACCTTTATGTAATCATCGAAGGAAAGCTAAAGCTTGGAACCTCAAGCGGTGATGGACGCGAAAACTTGCTCTCAATCCTCGGACCTGGCGAAATGTTCGGCGAACTTTCACTCTTTGATCCCGGCCCACGTACTTCAACTGCAACTGCAGTAACCGATGCCAAGTTACATTCACTTAGCCATGAAAAAGTCATTCCTTGGCTCAAGCAGAACCCAGAAGTTTCACTGCAACTGCTTGCTCGTTTGGCGCAGCGCCTACGTCGCACCAATGAAGCAGTCGGCGATCTAGTTTTCTCTGATGTTCCAGGCCGTGTTGCTAAGGCACTTATCGATCTCGGTGATCGCTTTGGAAAGACAACTGCTGAAGGTTTGCTCGTTAACCACGATCTAACGCAAGAAGAACTTGCTCAACTCGTTGGCGCATCTCGCGAAACAGTAAATAAGGCTCTCGCCGATTTTGCTGGACGCGGCTGGTTAAAGCTCGATGGTCGCTCAGTGCTAATTACTGATGTCGAACGTCTGAGCAAGCGCTCTCGCTAGTTAATTAACTAAGCAACTTCAACGGTGAGTTCAACCTCAACCGGTGAATTCAAAGGAAGCTCTGCAACGCCAAGTGCGCTACGTGCCGCAATTCCTGGTTCTCCCCAAATATGCATAAACAGCTCTGATGCACCATTTGCAACAAATGGTTGGCTGATAAATCCTGGAGCGCCGTTTACATAACAGACGATGCGAACAATCTTTACGATTGAATCAACTGGCGCCACTAACTCAACTGCTGCTAAACAATTAAGTGCACAGATTTCTGCAAGTTCCTTGGCGCGCTCTTGCGTAATTTCAGCGCCAACTTTTCCGGTATCAGCCATTGATCCATCAACGAGAGGCAATTGGCCTGCAGTGAAAATAATGTTTCCGGTGCGAACTGCAGGGATATATGCAGCTACTGGCTTTGCAGCAACTGGAAGTGTTAAACCTTTTTCGGCCAACTTGGCGCGGACATCAACTGCCATTTTTATTTAACCTCTCGCTTCATGTAAGCAACGAGTTGTTCGCCGCCTGGTGCTGGAATAACTGTTACTAGTTCCCATCCATCAGAACCCCAAGTATCTAGAATCTGCTTAGTTGCGTGAGATAGAAGTGGGACGGTTGCATATTCGAATTTCATTAATTTCCTCCGGCTAGCGCTGCTTTAACAAGTGATGAAACCATTGAGCCATCTGCTTTTCCTGCGATCTGTGGCTTGATCGCGCCCATTACCTTGCCCATATCGGCAGGTCCGGCAGCTCCTGTTGATGCAATCGCTGCAGCAATTAACTTCTTAACATCATCTTCGGAAAGTTGTGCAGGTAGATACTTGGCGATCACTTCGCCTTCGGCCTTTTCTTCTGCAGCTTTTTCCGGGCGGTTACCTTTTGCAAATTCTTCAGCAGCTTCGCGGCGCTTCTTTGCTTCACGCGATAGAACGGCGATGATCTCGTCTTCGCTAAGTGTGCGCGCTTCTTTGCCAGAAACTTCTTCATTGGTGATCGCGGTCAAGACCATGCGGATCGTGCCTGATACAACCTTGTCGCTGCTGCGAATCGCCTCAGTTAGGTCGCTCTTAAGTGTCTCTTTAAGTCCCACTTGATTGTTGCTCCAAACCTTTGAATTGCTCGAACCCTTGAATTGCCTAGGTGTATCTTCTCATGCAATGAGTTATCAACTTCGCCAGGCCGAGATCCCAATCCTGCCCGCTGGCCACGCACCGATCCGCGTTCTGCACTTCTCGGATCTGCACCTGACCCCTGCGCGCAAGACTGAAATCGCCGATATCAAATCCTTTATCGATCTCTCCCCCGATTTAGTTATCTCAACCGGCGATTTTTTGGCACATATGCAAGCAGTTCCGGTCGCACTCGATGCCCTTGATGCACTACTAAACCTTCCTGGTTTATTCGTCTTCGGTTCTAACGATTATTACGCACCAAAGCCAAAGAACCCACTTAAGTACTTACTGCCAAATCACGGAAAAAGAATTCACGGTGAAGATCTACCTTGGCCAGATCTAGATAAAGGTCTGCAATCGCGGGGGTGGATAAATCTAAATCGCTCACGTGCCACAATAAAAATTAAAGATACAACTATCGAAACTCGCGGTACTGATGATGCCCATCTCGAATTTGATGATTACTCACTCGTTGCAGGAAAACCTGGTCCGTGTGACATCGCGATCGGTGTAACGCATGCACCTTATTTAAGAATTCTTGAAGGAATGTCGCGCGATGGTCTGGATGCAATATTCGCTGGACACACTCATGGCGGCCAAGTTCGTTTGCCGATGCCTGGTGGTTCACGTGCACTAACAACTAACTGTGACCTACCAACTTGGCGCGCACGCGGGTTAACCAAATTTGGAAGCGAGCCTTACTTACATGTATCAGCAGGAATGGGAACAAGTCCCTTTGCACGAATTCGTGTTGCTAGTCCGCCAGAAGTAAGTTTAGTAACGCTTACTGCAAAGCTTTAATATCAGCGTCAACCATTAATTCAGCCAACTCTTTCCAATGAGTTGTGGCTTTCCAACCAAGGGCTTTAGTTGCCTTTGATGGATCTCCGATAAGTGCATCTACTTCTGTTGGGCGGATGTACTTCTTATCGGTCTCAACGTGGTCTTGCCAATTTAAACCTGCGCGTGAAAATGCTGCTTCAGCAAAGTCTTTAACTGTCGCGCCAACACCTGTAGCAACTACGTAATCTGAAGGCTTATCTTGCTGCAACATCAGCCACATAGATTCAACGTATTCCTTGGCGTATCCCCAGTCGCGAACTGCATCAAGATTTCCAAGGAACAACTTTTCCTGCTTGCCAGCCTTGATCGCTGCAACTGCGCGAGTGATCTTGCGAGTTACGAAGGTTTCACCGCGGCGTGGTGATTCGTGGTTGAACAAAATCCCATTTGTGGCATGCATTCCGTAACCATCGCGGTAGTTAACGGTGCACCAGTAAGCCATTAGCTTTGCTGCCGCATATGGAGATTGTGGGCGGAACATAGAAAGTTCGTTCTGTGGTGGTGGAGTTGAACCAAAGAGTTCAGATGTTGATGCTTGGTAGAAACGAGTGTCGATATCTGCTGAGCGAATCGCTTCAAGAAGTCCGACTGCGCCAACGGCGTCTACCTGTCCGGTGTATTGCGGCATCGTGAAAGAAACCTGCACATGTGACTGTGCGCCGAGGTTATAAACCTCAGTTGGCTTGATTTCGCGAATTAAATTTGTGAGTCCAACGCCATCGATTAGATCTCCGTAGTGCAAGAAGAGCTTTGGATTTTTAGCGTGTGGATCTTCATAGATATGGTCGATGCGAGAGGTGTTAAATGTTGAGGAACGGCGAATAAGTCCGTGTACTTCATATCCTTTAGCGAGCAAGAACTCTGCAAGGTATGAACCGTCTTGGCCGGTAACACCAGTTATGAAGGCAACTTTTTTACTCATCGTCGACTTACTCCCTTTGCAGTTGCATCGATGTACCACTCGATTGTTGAAGCGATTCCGTCTCTTAGCGAGATCGCAGGTGACCAACCTAGCGATTTAACCTTCGTAACATCAAGAACCTTGCGTGGTGTTCCGTCAGGTTTCGATGAATCCCAAGCGATTTCGCCAGTAAAACCCGCAACTTCAGCGACTAATTCAGCCAAAGCCTTGATCGTTAGATCTTCACCGCTACCGATATTTAAGTGCTGCGCAGAGTTATATTTTTCGCCCGCAAGAACAACTGCTGAAGCTAAATCATCGACGTGCAAAAACTCGCGCATTGGTGAGCCGGTTCCCCATAAAGTTTCCTTAGCGCGGCCAGATTCTTTCGCTTCTACAAAGCGGCGGATAAATGCTGGCAATACATGAGAGCCTTGAAGTTCGAAATTATCGTTTGGACCGTAAAGATTTGTCGGCATCAGTGAGATCCACTTGCGGTCATACTCTTTACGGAAAGATTTAATTAACTCGATGCCGGCAATCTTGGCGATTGCATATGCAGAGTTTGTTTCTTCAAGTGGCCCAGTTAATAAATATTCTTCTTTAATTGGTTGTGCGCAATCGCGTGGGTAGATACAACTTGATCCAAGAAAGATAAATTTCTCTACGTCGGCAGCGTGCGCAGCTTCCATCAAATTGCTTTGGATTCGCACGTTATCGGCCAAGAACTCAACCGGAAAAGCGTTATTGGCGCCGATGCCGCCCACCTTGGCTGCTGCATCGACAACGATCGAAGGCTTTGCTTTCTTAATGAAATCGATCGTGGCATCGCGGTCGAGGAGATCGCAGACACTGCGGTTAATACCGATTACCTTTTGGCCGGTTTTCTCGTAGGCGCGGACAATTGCTGAACCAGCAAGACCGGTGGCACCTGCGACAACGATGGTCATGCAGTGAGTCTACAGGTGAAGCGTTGCGGAATTAGCGAGTGAATTCAGCGGCAACGAGCTCTGCGATTTGTGCGGTATTTAACGCTGCACCCTTTCGCAAATTATCGCCACAGACAAATAATTCAATCGCTTTTGGATTATCCAAAGATTGGCGAACGCGTCCGACCCAAGTTGGATCTGTTCCTACGACATCAGCAGGAGTTGGGAATTCCTTCTTTTCTGGATTGTCATAAAGGAGAACACCTTCAGCCTTTTTAAGTGCAGACTGTGCAGCTTTACGTGTAATTGTCTTTGAGAAGACGGCATGCACGGTAAGTGAATGTGTTGTTATTACAGGAACACGTACGCAAGTGACTGCAACTTTCAGCTTCGGCATACCCAGAATCTTGCGTGATTCATTGCGAACCTTAAGTTCTTCAGATGAATAACCATCTTCCTTAAGCGAACCCGCCCACGGAATAACGTTCATAGCTAGTGGTGCTGGGAACGGTCCAAGATCTTTCACAACGGTGCGGAGATCTCCTGCGACATCACCTAAACCTTTACCGGCAACCTTTGAAATCTGATCATGTAGAGAATCAATGCCTGGTTGACCAGCACCGGATGCTGCTTGGTAAGAAGAAACTACAAGTTCCTTGAGATCAAACTTCTTATTCAGTGCACCCATAGCAACGATCATGGAAAGCGTTGTGCAATTTGGGTTAGAGATAATTCCCTTAGGTCGCTTCTTAATATCTTTTGGATTTACCTCTGGAACAACCAAAGGAACTTTCTTATCCATGCGGAACGCGCCAGAGTTATCGACAACAACTGCGCCACGAGCTGCCGCAATTGGCGCCCATTCGGCAGAGATCTCATCTGGAACATCGAACATCGCAATATCAATACCGTCGAAAGCTTCAGGCGAAAGCGCAACAACAGTTAGCTCTTCACCGCGGCAAACCAACTTCTTACCCGCGCTTCGAGCAGATGCAATAAGGCGAATCTCACCGTAAACATTTTTGCGCTTGCTCAAGATATCGAGCATCACGGTTCCGACAGCGCCAGTTGCACCAACTACTGCAAGTGATGGAAGTTTCTTTGCTGACTTTGCTTTCTTAGCTACTTTGGCTTTTTTCTGAGTCATCGTCCTGTTCCTCCATATACGACTGCTTCGATTTGATCAGCATCTAATCCGAATGCGGTATGCGCTGCACGAACACCCTTTTCGAGATCGCTTTCGCGGCAGATGATTGAGATTCGGATTTCAGATGTTGAAATCATTTCAATATTGAGCCCGGCTTCAGCCATGGCTGCAAAAAACGTTGCTGTCACGCCTGGATGTGAACGCATTCCGGCGCCAACGAGCGAGAGCTTGCCGATCGAATCGTCATATTGAATTGATGCGAAACCGACTTCTCCTTGAATGCGCTTCAGGATTGCAGTTGCGTTTGCGCCTTCGGCCTTTGGAACTGTAAATGAAATATCGGTAAGACCAGTAGCTGCGGCAGATACGTTCTGCACGATCATGTCGATGTTGATATCGGCATCAGCGATGGCTTGGAAGATGCGTGCAGCAATACCAGTGCGATCAGGTACGCCAACGATCGTGATCTTGGCTTCGGATTTATCGTGTGCGATACCCGAGATGATTGCTTGCTCCATGTTTCCTCCTTCAGGATGGTTTTCAACCACCCAGGTTCCTTCGTTTGGTGAAAATGATGAACGTACGTGAATTGGTAAGTTGTAACGACGTGCGTACTCGACGCAACGCAAGTGCAGAACTTTTGCGCCAGCTGCAGCAAGTTCAAGCATTTCTTCATATGTAACTGTCTTTAACTTGCGCGCTGCAGGAACAACGCGTGGATCTGCGCTGAAGACGCCATCAACATCTGTGTAAATTTCACAGACATCGGCATCGAGCGCTGCAGCAAGTGCAACTGCAGTTGTATCTGAACCACCGCGACCTAAAGTTGTAATGTCTTTTGTATCTTGCGAAATTCCTTGGAAGCCGGCAACGATTGCAATCGCACCGTCGGCGAGCGCTTCTTGAATTCTTCCCGGTGTTACATCGATGATGCGTGCGCGACCATGTGCAGAATCTGTAATCACTCCGGCTTGTGAACCAGTAAAAGAACGAGCTTCATGTCCCAAATTTGAAATTGCCATTGCAAGTAGCGCCATTGAAATGCGCTCACCGGCAGTCAGCAACATATCTAGTTCGCGGCCACCAGGAATTGGGGTAACGGCGTTGGCTAAATCGATTAGCTCGTCAGTGGTATCGCCCATCGCGCTGACGACGACAACGACCTGATTGCCATCCTTCTTCGCCGCCACGATGCGAGCGGCAACGCGCTTCATGCCCTCGGCATCGGCTACGGAGGATCCGCCATATTTCTGAACGATTAGTCCCATGGCTCAATATTGAACTAAATCGACGGTGCTTTCCACCCGATTAGGGAAAATCTCAATATATGGATCAGCCATTCGATCAAATAGTGAGACGATTAGCTTTCTACGTTACGGCGGCCTTCAAATGCACGTCCCAGCGTTACTTCATCTGCATATTCGAGATCCCCGCCGACCGGCAGGCCACTGGCTAAACGAGAGACGTTTATACCAAGTGGCTTAATCAAACGAGCTAAATAAGTAGCCGTTGCTTCGCCTTCCAGGTTGGGGTCGGTCGCCAAGATGACCTCGGTGATATTTGAATCAGATAAACGAACCATTAATTCGCGGACGCGAAGTTGGTCAGGACCAATTCCATCGATCGGACTAATGGCGCCACCGAGCACGTGATATTTGCCGCGGAATTCGCGGGTGCGCTCGATTGCGATTACATCTTTACTTTCTTCGACAACACAAATTTGTGCAGAATCGCGACGTGGATCGCGACAGATGCGACATTCCGTTTCTTCAGAAACGTTTCCGCATTGGCTGCAGAACTTCACGCGCTCTTTAACGGTGCGGATCGCATCGACTAGTGCAATGGCAGCATCTCCGTCAGTTTGCAAAATATGGAAGGCAATTCGTTGTGCGCTCTTTGGACCAATTCCAGGCAAGCGACCTAATGCATCGATGAGATCTTGAATCGCACCTTCGTACATTCCTGTGCTCATTAGTCCTTATTCTTTTCGCTGATCACAGTTGCACCGAGTTCGGCGGCAAGTAACGCTGCACCTGATAACAAGTTCTTATCCGATGGCGCTTCATCCTTGCGAACTGCGCGCGCTTCGGGAGTTGAAGTTGTATCGATCGATGCATCAACAACTACTTCGATCTTGCGATCGATGCCGACGATTTCAATAAATGCTTGGCGCAGGATCTCATCTGATTCAGAGCGCACGAATGAGTCGCGGGCGCCGGCGTTGACTATGCCGATCGTGATTAGTTTGTCGTCTACGGCGATTATCTGCGCAGAGGCGGAGAGCAAAGACCACGTTAGACGACGGCGCTTCTTAACGTTTTCGATTACATCTGGCCAAAGGCGACGTAAACCAGCGATGTCGAAAGATTTAACCGAAGAAACTGATTGGCTTGGCGCCTCGGGAACTTTTTCCGACTTCACAGAAACTGCTTGGCTTGGCGCCTCGGGAAAAGCTTCTTTAGAGTCGCCTCCGCCAACAGTTTCTTTTGAAGTCTCTTCCACTACTGGTGCCGTGGTTTTCTTTGGCGCATCTTCAACTTTTGCGGATGGGGTGGCGATGTTTTCGACTCGTTCGAGGCGTTCGATGCGCGAAAGCAATCCGGCTTCGGAGTTATCGCCGCCGGGCAGAAGCATGCGGCCGCAGATAAGTTCGAGAATTAAACGAGGTGCTGTTGCACCGCGCATTTGGGTTAAACCTTCTGATGCAATATCTGCAGAGCGAGATAAGTTGGCGGCGCCGATGTTGGCGGCCTGTTTGCGCATTCGCTCGAGTTGATCATCAGGAAGTCCGCGCAAGATTGAGTTTGCATTGGTTGCTTCAAGTGCATCAACGATCATTAGATCGCGCAAACGTTCAAGTAAATCGCCAGCAAAGCGACGTGGATCGTGGCCGGATTCGATTACACGATCAACGGTTTTAAATAACGTTGCGCCATCGCGCGCAGCGAGTGCATCAACGGCATCATCCAGTAATGCGCCGTCAGTGAAACCAAGTAATTGAATGGCGATTTCGTAGCTAACTCCATCTGGGCCAGCACCTGCCAGCAGTTGGCCAAGTACAGATAAAGCATCACGAACTGAGCCACCGCTAGCGCGAACAACTAGTGGAATAACGCCCTTAGCAACAGTTACGCCTTCTTCTTTACAAATCTTTTCAAGGTGCTCAGCCAAGATTCCGGGTGGAACTAAACGAAATGGATAGTGGTGAGTACGTGAACGAATAGTTGAAATCAACTTTTCAGGTTCGGTTGTTGCGAAGATAAAAATTACGTGAGGAGGCGGTTCTTCAACAACTTTGAGAAGTGCGTTTGCCGCACCTGGCCCAAGCTGGTGTGCTTCATCGATGATGTAAATCTTGTACTTACTTTGTACTGGTGCAAAGAATGCTTTATCGCGCAGATCGCGCGCATCGTCAACTAAACCGTGGGTGGCCGCATCGAGTTCAATAACATCGAGTGAACCCGGTCCGTTAGCAACTAAATCTTTACAAGATTGGCAAAGGCCACAAGGAGTTGGTGTTGGACCTTTTTCGCAGTTAAGGGAGCGCGCCATGATGCGAGCGCTAGAAGTTTTTCCGCAACCACGTGGTCCGCTAAATAAATATGCGTGATGTGTTTTTCCAGATGTAAGTGCGTTAGAGAGTGGAACAGTTACATGTTCTTGTCCGATTACATCTGCAAATACAGATGGTCGATACTTGCGATACAACGCGAGTGACATATTCACTCCTCTCATCTCGGCTTCAACTACATCACAAACTAAACAGACTTCACAATACTTAAGGGACCCCTCACGCACCCATCAGAGCACGCCTACCCTTGCTGTATTCCTACCCTGGGGGAGTTCAGCGCGGTAATGCCGCGTGAGGGATCTGGCGTAAGGATAGTTGTTACACCTATACCCTTAGCCAGTCGGGAGCGATCCCGCCAGGAGGATTCGCATAGCGGCCGAGTGCGCACGCTTGGAAAGCGTGTAAAGGGCAACCTTTCGAGGGTTCAAATCCCTCATCCTCCGCTCATCAAATCCTTTTCTTCGTTCTGTGGATAACTTTCGAGGCCATCTCAGGAATTTTGAGACTGTCCGTTTATGAAATCTCAATTAACAGCAACTTTTACCGTTATATCTTTTTCACTGAACCTTTTATTCTCAAATTCAGCACAGGCTGTTGTTACTCCACCGCTGACAAGATGCAACATCGAAATAGATGACCCGCATATTTCTGAGAATTTACTTCGCACCCGCAATATACGCGCAGTAAAGGTCAATGCACGCTCTAGGTGCAATAAGCCGATGCGAGACCTAGTTCTAACCGTGGAAATTTACAAGGTTGGACTTATTAAGGATTATCGAGTTGCCAGAGAGGAACTTTCAATAATGGGATATATCTATTCCAACAGAGTCGTAAAGAATCAAAAAACTTATGCAAAGTGTGAAGATAGGAGAGAAAGTAAATACTACGGAATTGCATATGCAAGCGCGATTATCGATGGAAAAACCAGTAAAACGCTGAAGGTTATGTCCGAACGAACTAAACTCCTAAAATGCGGAAATTGATATAAACTTTGGTTATGCCCGAAGCGAGCGCAGGAAATCCAATCGGAGACGCCGAATGGGATCAGAAGTATTTCAAATTAATTCTTGAATTAGAAGAGAAATTTGCATCTCGCTATGAAATGCAAGCTTCAAAACTGCTAGTAGAAAAATCTATAGAAATTTTAGTTAATGGTATTTCCATAACTTACAAACTTGATCGACTTGGTTGCTCTTATTTTATTCAAGACGATAAGAACTCAAATCTTCAAAAAAGTTGGTCTCGCATAGGTTGGGGCAAATCGGCAAAACTCAAGGCACTGCCCCACCTTTTTGCAAAATCAGAAGCTGACCATTTAATCGATTTAAATCAATAAATTGGTTTTGAATTTAAGTTAAATTTCGACGCCGATGTATTTCGTCTCGAGGAATTCGTGGATACCGTCGAAGCCGCCTTCGCGGCCAAGACCGCTCTGCTTAACTCCACCGAATGGCGCTGCTGGATCTGAAATCATTCCGCGGTTGATTGCAACCATTCCGGATTCAAGGGCTTCCGAAATCTGGATCGCACGCTTTAGATCTTCGGAATAGACGTAGCTAATTAGCCCGAAGTCAGTGCTATTTGCGAGTTCAATCGCTTCAGCATCGGTATCGAAGATAACCACTGGTGCAACTGGACCGAAGACTTCGTGCTTGAGGATCTCGGCTGATTTATCAACTTCTAAAACTGTTGCTGGGTAGAAAGCGCCTGGACCATCAGGGGTCTTGCCGCCGGTTAATACCTTGGCTCCAGACTTAACTGAATTATCAACTAGTTCTGCAATCTTGTTTCGTTCTTTAATTGAGACGCTTGCACCAAGTTGTACGCCAGTATCTCGACCGCGTCCCATAACAAATGCACCCATCGCTGCGGCAAACTTTTGAGTAAATTCTGCAGCAACTTTTCTCTGTACATAAATACGGTTTGCAGCAGTGCAGGCAGCACCACCATTGCGCATCTTCGCTAACATCAAACCTTTAATGGCTTCATCGATGTTTGCATCATCCATAACAACGAATGGGGCATTCCCACCGAGCTCCATAGAGCAACGAATTACATTATCGGCAGCTTCTTTAAGAATGATGCGACCAACTTCAGTAGAACCAGTAAATGAAAGATTCTTAACACGTGGATCGTGCAACATCTTGGCGATCGCGGGACCTGTTGGCGTTGGAAGAATTAAATTAACGACGCCCTTTGGAACGCCGGCGCGATCAAGGATGTCCATGATGGCGAGCGCGGTAAGAGGTGTTTCACCGGCTGGCTTTAAAATCATTGTGCAGCCTGCAGCTATTGCTGGACCAATTTTGCGAGTAGCCATACCGGCTGGGAAGTTCCAAGGAGTAATTAATAGTGAGAGACCAACCGGTTGATGTGTAACTAAAATTCGCTTATCGCCACTTGGTGACATGCGGAAATCTCCTGCGATACGTACTGCTTCTTCAGAGAACCAGCGGAAGAATTCTGCGGCGTAGGCAACTTCGCCTTTCGCATCGGTAATCGCTTTACCGTTCTCTTTCGAAATTAACTCAGCTAAATAATCTGCTTCTTGAATCATTAACTCAAATGCTTTGCGGAGCATTTCGGCGCGCACGCGGGGCGCGGTCTTAGCCCAGGCAGGTGCGGCGCGGTGGGCGGCGGCTAGGGCGGCCTCGATCTGCGCATCTCCGGCTGTGGCTACCTTGGCAATTACTGAGCCATCACTGGGATCTGTTACATCTAAAGTGCCATTTCCATCTACCCATTGACCGTCTATATATAACTGAGTGCGCATAAGATGAGCATACTAAATAGTTAATTGGACGCGCTAGCCGCGGTAACCGCAAGGAGTTCAAAGTGCCCAAGTCGTGGACAGATGGTGCGCCTGAGCCAGTTGCTCTCCAAGAAACTGCACATGTAAAAGATCCGCTCAGCTACAAGGTTAAGCGCCGTCTTTTAGGTAATGCGCTTAACCGACATTCGCTCGGACATCAACGGTTATCAAAGCGCTATGCACTTGGAATTCTCTCTTCTGACTGTATTTCATCTTCTGCATATGGCAGCGAGCAGATTCTCATCGCACTACTACCTGCATTTGGTTTGGCTGCTTTTGCAATTTTGATGCCTATGACGGCGGTTGTTTTAGTAATTCTTACCATCATCACACTTTCATATCGCAACGTGATAGATGTTTATACAAAAACTGGTGGCGCATACATTGTCGCGCGAGATAATTTTGGACCTGTAACAGCGCAGATAGCCGCCGTTGCTTTGATTCTTGATTATGTCGTAACAGTTGCAATTCAATCTGCAGCAGGCGTTGCAGCGATCATTTCGACATTCCCATCACTTGATCCTTGGAAGATTCCAATGATCTTGTTGGTAATCGTTCTACTTACTTACGGAAATCTCCGCGGCGTTAAAGAAGCTGGAAAAGCTTTTGCATTTCCGACTTACTTCTTCGTTGGCTGTATGTTGATTGTCTTCGGAATGGGTTTCTGGCGACTCTTCAACGGAACGCTGCCAGTTCTTGCAACAGATCTTCCCGGCGCTATTGAAGTTGGCCAAGAGCAAGGCTTACTCACTGCAGCGGCAATTTTTATCCTGCTTCGTGCATTTGCAAACGGTGGATCTTCACTAACAGGTTTGGAAGCAATTTCCGATGGAGTTGCGCTCTTCAAGGCGCCAGAGCATGTGAATGCAAAACGAACACTTGTAATTATGAGTTGCATCCTTGGAACTCTCGTACTTGGAGTTTCTTACTTTGCTCATCACATTCAAGCAATGCCATATGAATCAGGAACTCCAACAGTTATTTCCCAAATCGCCAAGGCAGCACTTGGCAGTGGAGCATTCGGAAGCGTTATGTTCTTCATGGTTCAGCTAGCAACGATGCTTATCCTCTTTGCTGGCGCAAACACCACATATAGCGCTTTCCCTCTGCTTTGTAACTTTGTCGCAACCGACGGCTACCTGCCTCGCCAACTAACTAAGCGTGGTCACCGCTTAGCTTTCTCCAACGGAATTTTGCTTCTTGCTGGCGGCGGAATTGTGTTAGTTCTGATTACTGCCGGATCTGTTGAGCACCTAGTTGCTTTTTATGCACTCGGCGTTTTTACCGGTTTTGCATTAGCTGGCTTTGGAATGACAAAGCATTCCATTCGAGTAAAACCTGATGGTTGGAAAGTCCGAGTCGTTATTAACTTCCTTGCTGGTAGCGTCTCGCTAATTATCGTAATCATCTTCTCGGTTGTGAAATTTACACAAGGAGCCTGGCTAGTTCTTGTAGTTGCTCCGATCATGGTTGTTTCATTCTTGCGCCTGCGTCGCCAATACACTCGCGAGCAAGATGCTTTATTAGTCCGACGTGAACAAGAGCGTGCTACAACGATCGTTCGCCACAACGTTACAGTTCTGGTCGATAACGTGGATTTAGCAACAGTTGGAGCCATTCGTTATGCGCGTAGTTTGAAACCCAGAAATCTCAGTGCTGTTCACTTCGTAATCGATGATCGTCGAGCAGAAGCAATTAAAGAGGCCTGGGCCAAGTCAGATGCGCTAGATGATGTCACTCTCGAATTAATCGACTGCCCTGATAGACGACTTGCAAATTCAGCGCTCGACTATGCAATCCGCATGACGGAAAAGAATGATGTCGAGTTAACGCTTCTACTTCCTCGCCGTGCATATTCTGGTTTCCTCGGCCGTTTATTACATGATCAAACCGCTGAAGAAATTGCTGCACCTATTTCTCAATTGCAGCGCGTTGTAGCAACTATCGTTCCGTTCGACGTGGATCGCATTACATCTGCTGCGCAAATGACTGCTGTGCCACAAGCTGAAGTAAAAGTGGCGCCAACACCAGTTGCGAAATTTAAACCAGTTGAAGATGTAATAAGAAACGTCGAACCAATCAGCCATTACGCGGAAAATATGACGCCAATTGGCGAAATTCAGTGGCGCAATCGCGCTCATGTTCAAGGTCGCGTAACCGCAATTAAAAGCGCACCGCGCGGATCCGCACCAATTCTTCAGGTAGAAGTATGGGATCAGACCGGCGGGGTTACCTTGCAGTTCTTGGGTCGCCGCGAAATTGCTGGCCTAGAAGTTGGATCGCAGATACGCGCCGAGGGAATGGTCGGAGAAGAAGAAGGCGCTTTAACTATCTTGAATCCGTCTTACGAACTTCTGGTTTAACGCTGACCTTCAAAGAAATCTCGCAGTAAATCGGCACATTCACTTTCGCAGATTCCTGCTGTTACATCTAGTTTGTAAAGCGAACGTGGATCACGAATAACATCCCAAACTGAGCCAACTGCGCCACCTTTGGCATCCCAAGCGCCAAATATCAGATGGGAAATTCTAGATTGGGCAATTGCCCCGGCACACATTGGACAAGGTTCCAAGGTCACAACAAGTGTGCAGCCATCTAAACGTGAATTTTGTAATCGTGCTGCAGCGTTTCGAATAGCAACAATTTCAGCGTGTGCAGTCGGATCGTTATTTGCTTCTCTTTCATTAGAACCAGTACCAATAACTACGCCATCTTTATTGATTACTAAAGCACCGACGGGAACGTCTCCTGTAACGGTTGCTTGACGTGCAATTGCGATCGCTTCTTGCATCAGCGATTCGGGTGTATGGGTAGAAATTCTTATAGCTCCAATAACTCCGCAAATTGATCTGCGAATCCTAAGCGGCTGGCTATAGCTTCTAGTTGTTCGTCAGGGAAAAGTTCAGCATCGTCACAGAGAGCGGAGAGCTCCATTGAGTTAACGCCGAGGTCTGCCAATATTTCTAGATGCCCGACAGGAAGTGGTTCGTCATCTTCTTCTGGTGAATCTAGATCACAAAGCTCTAAAAATTCTGCAGCAACTTCATAATCAAGTGCGCAAGTTACATCGCTTAAAAACATGCTGATATGCGAACCTAAAACACGGATCAACATAAAAAATTCTTCATCAATTGCCAGAAGAGCAATTGCGCCGCCATTTGTTTGTTGTGATTTAAGTCGATCAATAATGTGCGGCAGATCATGTGCGTCAGGTAACAACGCTAGGTTCCAGCGTCCCTCCTCGTGCCAGGCAGCAACGGCGATATCAACCTCATTAGCCGCGACAACCCCGTCGGAACTTGCTTCGTAATTTGCATCACTCACATCAGACATATTGGCACTCATTGGGCTAGATGAAAACCCCTGTAAGGTAGGCGCTATGAAAGTTCACGTCGCCGACCACCCGCTTATCACTCATAAGTTGACCGTCCTGCGCGATGAAAGAACAGATTCACCAACTTTCCGTCACTTGGTTGAAGAGCTCGTGACCTTGCTCGCCTACGAGGCAACTCGTGAAGTCAGAACAGAAAAAGTTTCCATTAAGACTCCAGTCACGCAGACAACTGGCTTAAAACTCTCTGATCCCCGTCCGGTTGTAGTTCCAATCTTGCGCGCTGGCCTTGGAATGCTTGAAGGCATGACGCGATTGATTCCAACTGCAGAAGTTGGATTCTTAGGCATGGTTCGCGATGAGAAAACATTAAAGGCGAGTACTTATGCAAACCGACTTCCAGAAAATTTAGCTGGACGGCAATGCTTTGTTTTAGATCCGATGTTGGCAACCGGTGGAACCTTAGTTGCTGCAATTAACTTCCTAATCGAGCGCGGCGCTGATGACATCACCGCAATCTGTATTCTCTCGGCGCCGGAAGGAATTAAAGTTTTGGAAGATGCCTTTGCAAAATCAGGTGTTCCAATCACTTTGGTTACTGGCGCTCTCGATGAAAAGCTAAACGAACACGGCTACATAGTTCCCGGTCTTGGCGATGCCGGCGATCGTCTCTATGGTGTTGTTTAAGTGGCCTCAACTTCCCCAGGATACGGAATCACAATCCGTGTTGAAGGTTCACCAGATTTACAACCTGTTGCGTTAATTACTGCCACTATTACCGGTGCAGGAGCAACTATTACCGCACTTGACGTTGTTGAGTCACTTCTTGAAAGAGTTGTCATTGACGTAACTTGCGACACCATTGATGCTGATCATGCACAAGAAATTAATTTGGCTCTCACGGCACATAAGGGACTAACGGTTCGCAAGGTTAGCGATCGAACATTTCTGCTCCACCTCGGTGGAAAGCTCGAGGTTCAATCAAAGGTCCCACTAAAGACTCGCGATGACCTTTCGCGCGCTTACACACCTGGTGTCGCACGTATCTGTCAGGCGATCGTTGATGATCCAGCAGACGTGCGTCGCCTAACCATGAAGCGAAATACCGTCGCTGTTGTCACTGATGGTTCTGCAGTTCTCGGGCTTGGAAATATTGGACCAGCAGCTGCCTTGCCAGTTATGGAAGGTAAGGCTGCGCTCTTTAAGCGCTTTGCAGATGTTGATGCGTGGCCAGTCTGTCTTGATACCCAAGATGTTGATGAAATTGTCCGCACGGTTCAATTGATTGCGCCGGTCTACGGTGGAATCAACTTGGAAGATATCTCCGCGCCGCGTTGTTTTGAAATCGAGGAACGTTTGCGCGAATTGTTAGATATTCCAGTTTTTCATGATGATCAGCATGGCACAGCGATTGTCGTACTTGCTGCTCTCACTAATTCACTAAAGCTGGTCAATAAGAAGATGAATGAGATCACTATCGTGATGAGCGGTGCTGGCGCTGCCGGAACTGCAATTGCGCGGCTGTTAACCAAGAGTGGCGCCTCAAAGATAATTGCATTCGATAAAGATGGTTGCGTTACTCCTGGATTCTCAGGCAAAATTTCAGATGCCATGAAGGGCGCTGATGTCTTTATTGGCGTTAGCGCTCCAAATGTATTGACTGAAGAAGATGTCGCTCGAATGGCTAAGGGTTCTATTGTCTTTGCACTTGCCAACCCAGATCCAGAAATTGATCCCGTTATCGCCCGCAAGTATGCAACTGTTGTTGCAACAGGGCGAAGCGATCAACCAAATCAAATAAATAATGTTCTTGCCTTCCCTGGAATTTTCCGTGGGCTTTTAGATGCACAGGCTCACAAGATCACAGATGAATTACTAATTGCAGCAGCCGAAGCGATCGCATCTTGTGTCTCCGATTCTCAGTTAAATGCTTCATTCATCGTTCCTAGCGTCTTCGATTCTCAGGTCGTCGCAAAGGTGGCGGCAGCGGTAAAAAAGAGCGTTTAAATGGAGATTGCAGCCTCTTTTGATTCACAACTCTCTACCCTCGCACCATTTATCTTCTATGTAGTAGTAGCCGGAATTGTCTTTATTGAAACTGGCTTGCTCTTTGGATTCTTCTTACCTGGTGATTCGATTCTCTTTAGCGCCGGACTTGTGGCGGCTATCCATGGAAATATAAATATCGTAATTTTGGTATCTGCGATTTTTCTCGCCGCATTCTTCGGAGATCAAGTTGGGTTCGTGATTGGCCGAGTTGTAGGTCGTCCTTATCTAGATAAGCGCGAATCTCTGCGCGTACAGAAAATGATTAAAAACGCCGAAGATTTCTATGAAAGAACTGGCTGGTGGGCTGTTGTCGCCGCTCGATTCTTCCCATGGATTCGCACTTTCGTTCCACCAATCGCCGGTGCAGCGAAGATGAATTACTACCGTTTCTTATCGGCAAACGTTCTTGGCGCACTTTTATGGGGCGTGGGAATAACTCTCGCCGGGTACTACGCGGCATCCATTCCTTGGGTTAAGAGTTTCTCCTACGCAATCGCCGCTTTCTTTATTGGCGCTTCAGCAATCTCCGCTTTTGTGAATTACCGACGCCACCGACAACCACGCCCAGATAAGTCATAAGAATTCCAGTTACTAAGTAAGCGCTAATCTGCACACCTTGAGTTGGTGAGTAAAGGTCAATAAGTAAAGAACCAACGAGCTGCCCACCCACGCTAATTAAAGTAAATGTCAGAACGCCTAAGTGTTGAACAATTGTTGATGTAAATGCGATGTAGATAACTCCGATAGTTCCGCCGGTGTACATCCACCAAGGACCAGATGGAAGTGCGACTATTTCAACTTGAGTCACTAGCGCCGCAACGATTAGGAATACAAGTAGAAATGTTGTACCCATGATGAAGTTGAGCAAAGAAGTTGTGAAACTTTGTTGGGTGCTCTCGTTAATCTGACCATTTAACGCTCTTTGAACGCCAACAATCGCTCCTGCAAAAACACCGAAAAAGACCGCAAATAGCGAGAGATTTCGCGCATCAATTCGATCAATTACCGAAACCAAGACGGCAAATACAGTTACAAACGCTGCCAAAACTCGACGCTTGGTGATCGCTTTCTTGCCACCGCCAGTTAACCCGATCCGGTCAACAAATAGCGACGATGCAGTCTGTCCTGCAATAGATGCCACTGAATAGATTGCAACGCCAACTATTGGAACTACCTGAGTTTGAAAAGCGACAAAACTGCCGCCGAGCATTCCTGCAAAGAGAGTCCAGACTGGAATCTCTTTCTTTGTTACAGCGCTCTTTAGATTGCGGATACCTTGCTTGATTGCAGGATTGAAGGCGGCGATTAACGAAATCACAATTAATCCAGAGCCAAATGAAACTAGCGCTGCTTCAATTGGGTTTCCCATGCGATGTGAAAGTTCGCCATTTGCGCGCGCTTGCAGCGCGATCATTACACCGGAGATAGCCGCTAAAAAATTTAGGCGGGGATTACTTTTATTCACTACTTATGAGTGCCGACAAATTCACGCTTATCTGCGATCCAATCCATCAAAGCGAAGAGTACGCCAGAAATAACAAATGTCAGGTGGATTGCGATTCGCCAGATGGTGCCCTCACCGACTTCAGCTTCACCAGCTAGTTCGATGAAATCTTTGAGAAGTTCGATTACCGAGATAGCAACTAGCGATCCAATTAACTTGATCTTTAGCCCGCTGAAATCAATGGTTCCCATCCAATGTGGACGATCCTTCGATTCAGTTGCAATATCAATTCTAGAGACGAAGTTTTCATAACCGGCGAAGATAACCATCAAAATTAAGTTAGCTAGTAGCGTTAAATCGAGAAGTGCAAGAAGCGCCAAGGTGAATTCGCTGGCGTTCATTGAAGCTGTCTTCTCCGCCAAATGCCAAAATTCAATTACGAAGCGGTAGGCAAGTAGTCCGAGCGCCCCGACTAAACCTAAGTAGAGAGGCGCCAGTAAGAAACGGCTGCGAAAGAGAATGGCTTCAACGGCATGGGATATACGACTCATAACTTTATTTTAACTCAAAGGCCAAGTTGAAGGGTAATTTCTAACCATTCTTCTTCGCGAGAGTTGATTTCTGCGCGTTGTGTTTCTAGTTCTGCGCTGATCCGAATCAACTCTGTCGGGTCGAATGCGGCTTTCTCTTGCGCGCTTTCAAGCTCTACGATCTTTTCCTTAGCCTTCTGAATCTGTCTTTCGACGCGAACCAAATCTTTTTTCAATTGTCGCTGCTCCGCCGCAGAAGATTGAGATTTTCCTTTTACTGCTTCAGCTGGTTTTTGCAGAGACTGCGCTCGTTGTTCCAAGTATTGATCAACACCACGTGGCAGATCGCGTAATTCTTTATCTCCTAGCAGCCCAACGAAACGGTCACAGACGCGTTCCAAGAAATATCGATCGTGTGAGATGACTATTAGTGTTCCACCGTAGCTATCCAAAAGATCTTCAAGTTCAGTTAGCGTCTCAATATCAAAATCATTTGTTGGTTCATCGAGTAATAAAACATTGGGTGAATCCATTAATAAGCGCGTTAGTTGTAAGCGACGTTTCTCTCCCCCAGATAGATCGCCTAAAGGTGTCCACTGCGAGTCTTTATCAAAGCCAAGACGTTCACAGAGTTGCGATGCAGAAAGTGACTTACCATTTCCAAGTTCGATATGCGAAGCGACCTTTTCAACCGCCTCTAAAACTCGCCAAGTTGGATTTAACTCATCAAGGTGCTGCGTAAGGAATGCCGCTTTAACAGTGACACCGGTTACGAGTTTTCCAGCATATGGTGGAATTTCCCCCGCCAGTGTGCGCATTAAGGTGGTTTTTCCAGCACCGTTTACGCCGACAATTCCGATGCGGTCGCCAGGACCAACGTTCCAGTAGAGATCGTCGATCAACTCTTTCTCACCGGCGCGAATTTGCGCATGGTGAGCTTCATAAACAGTGTTACCTAATCGGTTACGTGCAAATTTCAAGAGCTCACCTTGATCGCGCGGCGCAGGTTCTTCAGCAATCAATACATTTGCGGCATCTACTCTAAATTTCGGTTTTGTTGTTCGTGCAGGAGCACCGCGGCGCAGCCACGCCAGCTCTTTACGAATCAAGTTATTTCGACGCGCATCCATCGCACTTGCTTGTCGCGAACGTTCAGCCTTAGCCAAGACGAATGCAGAATAGCCACCGTCATACTCTTCTACTTTGCCGCCAACAACTTCCCACGTTCTATCAGTGACCGCATCAAGAAACCAACGATCGTGAGTAATAACTAGGACCGCTAAATTCTTTCTTTGGTTTAAATGCTCTGCCAACCAAGCAACGCCTTCCACATCTAAATGGTTTGTCGGCTCGTCCAATAGAATTAGATCAAGGTCATCGATCAGAAGTTTGGCTAATCCAACACGGCGTTTTTCACCGCCAGAGAGTGTGGCAAATTTTCTTTCAAATAAGTGGTCATCAAAGCCACCGAATAGCCCGGTAAAAACTTCTCGGATTCCAGAATCACTTGCCCATTCATGTTTTGCTCTATCGCCAATTACAACATCACCCACTGTTGAATTGGGATCTGCTTTATCAACTTGGGAAAGCAGCCCGATCCTCACACTATTTGCTTTAGTTACGCGACCTTGATCTGGTTGTTCAACAGCAGCAATAATCTTCATTAGCGTGCTTTTTCCAGAACCGTTACGGCCAACGATTCCGATGCGATCGCCTTCAGAAACGCCAAGTGAAACTCTTTCAAGCAGCGCTCTAATATCAAAGGCCTTTGAGACCTCTTCGATATTGACAAGATTGCGCGCCACGATGGGAGAGCGTACCTTTCAACTATGAAAGCCACTGACCGACAATTTGCCATTGATCTTGATGAACGCGATCCATTAGCGCGCTTCCGTTCGCAATTTGTGATCAGCGATCCAAATATCTGTTATCTGGATGGCAATTCGCTAGGTCGTTTGCCTCTTTCAACGATCGAGGCAGTCAACTCCTTTATGCGAGATGAATGGGGTCCCGAAGTAGTTACCGGTTGGGGACACTGGGTTGATGAGTCGCAACCAACTGGCGATCTAATTGGTCGTTCGACTCTTGGAGCTGCGGCCGGACAAGTCTTGGCTTGCGACACAACGTCCGTAAATTTCTATCAGTTAGCACTGGCTGCAATTAACGCCCGCCCAGGACGCAAAACAATAATTACCGATGCTGCAAATTTTCCGACAGATCGCTACATACTTGAAGGAATTGCAAAACAGTTAGGGCTTAAATTAATAATTATTGATAACGAAACGCCAGGCAAAGCAGAGAATGAGCGAATAACTCCTGAAATCTTGGAACCTTACTTAAGTGACGATGTAGCACTAGTTACCCTCGAAGTTATTCAGTATCGCTCAGGTGCGCGCAATGACATCAAATCTTTAACTGACTTGGTCCGCAAACACGGTGCGTTGATGCTCTGGGATGCCAGTCATGCAGTTGGTGCGATTGAGATGGACTTTGATAAGAATGGCGTTGATATCGCGGTCGGTTGTACATATAAATATGGAAATTCAGGACCCGGTTCCCCCGCTTGGTTATATGTAAATAAGAAGGTACAGGCCGAACTTCAGGTTCCAATTCAAGGTTGGTTTTCTCAAGGTGATCAATTTGCAATGGGTCCAGTATTTGAAAAGGCGGAAGGGATTCGTGGTTTCCAAATTGCTAGCCCTTTACTAATTGGGCTTCGCTGTATAAAGAGCGCGTTTACGATGATCGAAGAAGCAGGTATCGGCGCTATCTCTGAAAAAGCAGCGATCGGAACCGAGATGATGATTCAGCTTTACGATGCGTGGCTGGCAGAACTTGGATTCACTTTACTTACTTCACGAAATCCCCAAGAACGTGGTGGGCACATTTCACTTGGCCATCCAGATGCTGCGCGTATTTGTGTTGCGCTACGCGAGTTCGCAGATGTAATCCCTGACTACCGCACTCCAGATTCAATACGTCTAGCGATAGCGCCACTGCCAACTTCCTATGTTGAAGTTTGGGATGGTTTTGCGCGCATTAGAGATCTAGTTTCATCACGGCAATACGAAAAGATTGAAAAAACAGATTCGCGTGTGACATGAGCGATCAAGATTTCGATTCTGCACTTACCTACACCTCATACCTTGCAGTTGACGAACTTTTAAAGTTACAAAAGCCACTATCTAAAAGTACAGATTCAGAAGGTCCAGAGCACGATGAGATGTTATTCATCATCATCCATCAAAGTTACGAACTCTGGTTTAAACAGTTAATTCATGAATTTGAGGCGGCTGCAAAATCTCTAGAAGCCGGAGATACCCACCGCTCACTCGCAATTCTGGGGCGTATTCGCACGATCTTAAAAGTCTGTGTAACACAGGTAGATATTTTAGAAACTATGACTCCCCTACAGTTCAACGCATTCCGCGGTTATCTTTCATCATCAAGTGGTTTTCAATCTGCGCAATTTAGAAAAGTTGAAGCGCTCTTAGGTCGCAGAGATTCTAAGATGGCTTCGCACCTTCCTATAGATGTTCAGGAAGAAATCCGCGAAATAACTTCACGTAATTCCATCTGGGATTCAACTCTCGCCTACCTTGCAAGGCGCGGACATAAGATTCCTGGCGATGTACTGGAGCGCGATAAAAGCACTCATTACCAATCCGATCCACGCGTCCTTGAAACTCTTCTTGATGTTCATCGCAACGATCCAGAATCTGCGATGGTCTGCGAACGTTTACTTGATATCGATGAGGGCTTGCAAGAATGGCGCTACCGCCACGTGAAAATGGTGGAGCGAACCATTGGCCATAAAGCTGGCACGGGCGGTTCAGATGGCGTTAAATACTTAGCAAGTACTTTATTTAATCCAGTCTTTAAAGATCTCTGGGAGATCCGATCTCAATTTTAATTAGTAATTAAATTCTTCCCGTTGAGACAAGATAGATAATCACAATTATTGAAATAACAGCACCTACGGCGATCAGGGCTAATTGAGCCCACTTTGGTATTCCGGCTTTATCTGCAGCTTTCTGGGCGTAAGTTCTTGTGTGAACCATTACTCGCGCCGCCCAAGCAAATTCTGTCGCCAATATTCCAAGCCCGGCTAAAACAATAAGGATTCCGGGTCCTGGACCAACTAAAGCAATTGCGCCAGCAACAGTTATAGCGCCACCAATCACACCAATAATTAATCGCCAAACTAAGCGACCGATTACTGTTTTCTTAAACCAAGTTCTGATTCTCATTTTTTTCTTATTCCCTCAGTTAGTTCTCCGTAAGCAGCATCTGCAATTTCTCTACGTCGCATTTTATAACTTTCAGATGCACCAGTTATTAAATGTTCAAAACGTCTATTACCTTTTATTAGCGGGTGAAGGCTTTTTGCTGTGTTCTCATCTCCCCAAATTGGAGCTTCTTCGCGTGTTGTTTCAACGCTAGCATGCGGGCGCAGTTTGCGATAAACAAGTGCGAGTCTGCGCAAACCAAGATATGCAACATGGCGCAAGCCACGGTTTAGGTGTTCTTGAATATTTAAACGGATAAAGGTGGCTCGAGATGGACGTACCGGTTCTTTCGCAGTTGCTAACTCGTAAAGAATCCTTGCAATCTCTGCGCCCCCAGTCGTTTCCGGAAGTTCTGCACATTTTGCGCTCAACGCCGCTCTGACTTGTGGGTTCTGAAGTTGGCGCACCTTTGCAGAAATATCTGTTAAATCTGCTTGGTCTGCACGGAGTGCAAAGCCAAAATCATGGCACCACTTGGCGCGAGCATCTTGATCATCAGTTCCACGAATATTTGAGACAAAGACCGTAGGCACCAACGCCGGCAAGAGTTCATGGACACCGTTATAACCAGTCGCGCAAACGCTGGCATCAAATGCGTGTAGAACTTTGGCTAGCGGGAAGTAGCGAACCACTCGGATATCTAGCCCTTCTGGAGCCAGAGATATTCCATCTTTATCTAGGGGTTGCTTGGTAAGGATTACTTGCAGATCTTTCCAACCTAAGAGCCCTGAAAGCGCTGCGGTCATCTTCTCGTTGACATCGCTATCGCCAGTTCCGAGCTGCACTAAGACCGCTGGGCGGTTTAAATCTAGCCCCAGAATCTGGCGAGCCTCATCGCGGCTAAATGCGGTGCTCTTATCAAAGAGTGAAACCGGCGAAGTTAACGTTGCATCTTTGCGAGTTGCAGTTGGCCCAAAATCATATGCGCGCGCAATATCTCCTGGTTCAACGATGTGATCCATCATCTTTGATTGCAAACCTAATACAAATCTCTGTGGTTTCTTCTGCCATAGTCCGCGACGTACCCAAACTAAGGAAAGTTTTGGATGGCTAAATTTTGCAGCAATGACACCTGGGTACGGAACAACTCCATCAAAAGATAGAACTCGTGCACCAGTTTCATCAACTAACGCTAGTAAACGATCGCGCAAATAAATATCCCAGTTATCTCGCGTCATCCACATTCGATCTTTACCAGGGATGTATTCGCAACGTATTCCCATAAAGTCTGGAACTTCTGCGATTCCACCGGCCATAGAAACAATAATTGGATTCGCAATCTCTTTTAAAGAGTATGCAATTGCAGATGCACGAGCTAAATGGCCCATTCCTACGCCATTGCTTGTTGCAAGAATTATTGTTGGTTTTTCCATAACGCCCTAAAGTTTATGAGAAACGCCCGAACTTCTCGCATAAAACGGCCTAGGGGTTGCAACTTTTTTTAACTTCGGAGATACTTAACCCACATTCGAAAGAATGAAAGGATCGGGAGAGTACTTCTCAAACGAGTTTCTAAATCAGAAACCTTTGCCGTACAGCTTTAAAATGATTACACAATCGCATCATGCGGAAAGTTTTAGATTAGTACCAGCAACATCAACGCCTGTCTCGCCTGAAAAAGTAGCCTCTTTACTGGCCTCAGAGTGGGAGTTATTTACTAAGAACACTAAGGGATCGCTCGCTGAGAGCGCACGCTCCATGAAATCCCTTCCTTTGGGCGTTACCTCAAGTTTCCAACACTGGGATCCATATCCAATTTCAATTGTCTCTGCGCAAGGCGCATGGATGACCGATGTTGATGGCCGTCAGCTGCTCGATCTCTCAATGGGCTTCGGAGCAATGCTCGCTGGCCACTTAAACCCAGTCGTCGTTGAAGAAGTTAAGGCATCGCTCGATACCGGGATGCTCTTCGTTACCCCTTCACCTATCTCAACTGATGCTGCTGAACGGATCTGCCGTCGCTTCGGTATTGATCAGGTTCGCTTTACTAACTCTGGCACCGAATCAACTATGTATGCCGTTCGCGTGGCACGCTCCGCAACAGGTAAGCGCGATATCGTAAAAGTTGAGGGTGGTTATCACGGAAGTTACGATCCATTTGTTGTTTCAGCAAAACCAAAACTCGATGCTGCTGGTGATTCTGATTTCCCAACTCCAGTTGTTGATGAGAATTTAGTTGCTGGAAATGTTCACGTTGTTCCTTATAACAATCCTGAATCTTTGGAACAGATTTTTGCTAAGCACGCATCTACTATTGCTTGCTTTATCGTTGAACCAGTTCTTGAAAATATCGGAATTGTTCTTCCAGATGTCGGTTACCTAGAACGTGTTCGCGAACTCTGTGATCAATACGGAATTGTTTTGATCTTTGATGAGGTCAAGACTGGATTAACTGCTGGCCATCAAGGCGCAGCACAGCGTCTTGGCGTTAAGCCAGATTTGATTACTCTTGCAAAATCAATTGGCGGCGGTTTAACACTGGCTGCATTTGGCGGCAAGCAGAAATATATGGATTTCGTTGTAAATGGAAAGATGGCTCACTTCGGAACATTTAACGGCAACCCGCTTGCCATGGCCGGAATTCGCGCTGTCGATAAAATTTGTACCGCCGAAACTTTGGCTGCTGCTGAAGCGCTTAATCAACAAGCACTTGAGCGCATCTCAGAAATTATTGAGGAGTATCAACTACCTGCACACACTGTTGGATTCGGTGTTAAGGGCTGTATTACTTGGTCGACAACTCCAGTGCGCAACTACCGCGATTACAAAGCAACAGATTTTGGCGTAGCCGAACTCTCTTGGCTCTGGTCACTTAACCGCGGAATCATCACGCCTCCGGGACTTGATGAACAATGGTTGATCAGTTTGGCTCACGGACAGAAAGAGATCGACATCTTGGTCGAAGATTTCCGTTCACTTGCCGCAGCGCTTCGTAGCTAATTACTTTTTAGCTAATCGATCTGAACTACGAAATCTGCTCGCGTACGCCCGCGTTCGATTAATTGAGCATTTGCTTCATCAGTTCCTTTTGCCCACGCTTTGGCAGCTTCTGGTTCTTTTCCGTAAGCGATATGGCGCGAGATTAGGCGAGCAATTCTCTTATCGTCATCTACATCAACCATCCAACTCTCATCCAATAAATCTTTTACCGCTTCCCAGCCGCCAGCATCGTGCAATAAGTAATTGCCTTCAATAATTACAACCTTGGTATCTGATGTAACTACGCCCTGAGCCGCGATTGATTCTTCAATTGCGCGATCAAATATCGGATAGTAAATAGCCTGTGTCTGCTCAGATCTAATTCGCTTTACAAGGGATGCAAAACCTGCAACATCAAAGGTATCTGGAGCGCCTTTTCGATCAGCGCGCTTTAGATCCTTTAAAACCTTATTACTTAAGTGATAACCATCCATCGGGACAACAGTTACAAACTCTTTGGGAAGTTTGCTCATTAAGAACTTTGAGAGCGTGGATTTTCCGGCGCCAGGTTTGCCAATTATTCCGATAAGCACGCGCTCAGTGGAGTCAGAGAGAAAGGCTTGAATCCTTGCTAAAGCCGCCTGTTGGTTCGCTAATTGTTCGGGCACTTTTCAAGTTTAGCGCTTGAACTTAACGCAATACTAGGGAATCATAATTTCATGATAAAAAACGGAATCATCAACGGAGATCTCGCCTCACTTCTAGCCAGATTTCGCCATGTAAACACCATTGCGATTGTTGATGGCCCATTTCCGACTTATCCAAACGTTGAAACCATCGACCTCGCTCTAGTCATGGGAAATCCAACGGTTTCACAGGTACTCGACGCGATTTTGCCGCACCTAGATTTAACTGGAATGTATTTGGCGGCAGAGTTTGAGGCGAAGGTTGATGCCGCAACAGTTGCTGAGTACAAAACTCATCATCGCGGATTAGCAACTACGGTAATTCCTCATGAAGAATTTAAAGTTAAAGTTGGCCAAGCGCTAGGAATTATTCATACCGGCGATGCTGTTCCGTACAGCAGCGTTATTTTGCGATCAGGCTGAAATCTATCTCTTCAATTTTTGGATAAGAAGATTGCGCTCCCTTTCGGGTAACGCTCTTGGTTGCACAATCGATTCCAAATTGAACTGCTGATTCTTCGCTTGCACCCGATGCTAACGCAGCGGCAAATGCGCCAATAAAGCAATCGCCTGCACCAGTTGTATCCGTCGCCGTTACTTTCTTAGCCGCGAATCGCTTAACAGAGCCGTCTGCAGTTACTAGCGCTGCCCCATCGCTTCCTAAAGTTACGATCGTACGGCCAGTTTTACGAAGCGATGTAATAACTGCATCCGAATCCGGTGTGCGATGGGTCTTATCGAGTTCGGCAAATTCAATCTCGTTAGGTATTAACCAATCTGTTAACTCGAGCAGGTCATCTGTAAGTGGTTGATAAGGCGCAGGATTAAGGATTGTTGTGATCCCAAGTTCCTGAGCGGTACGAAAAGCAGCCAGAGTTACTTCTTGCGGAATTTCACATTGCGCGATTAAGACGCTGACTTCTTTGAGCTTTGAAACTTCATCAATTGCATTCTGTGGCGTCAAAGCAAAATTTGCGCCGGGGACAATTGAAATTCGATTCTGGCCTTGGCCATCCACCCAGATATGTGCCACGCCAGTGTGTGTTGGCAATTGCAGAACTGAAGTTGTATCCATTCCACAGCTCTTAAAGTTAGCCAAGCTCTCGCTACCAAAACCATCGTTTCCGATTCCGGTGATCATTGTGACTTTAGCGCCAGTGCGAGCCGCCATCACCGCTTGGTTTGCGCCTTTTCCACCGAATCCAGTTGTAAAACTTTCACCAAAGCGGGTTTCACCGGCAGCGGGAAGAATATCGGCATAGACAGTTAAATCCATCATGGTGCTACCGATTACAGCGATCTTGGTTTTGGAAAAGTCTTGCATCTTTACAACGCAACTTCCGAGCGAGTTTCATGTGATTTCATCGCTGCTGCGAATGTGCGATGCGAATCAACAACTTCAGAAACTGATGCGCAAGCAAATTTGTCACCAAGTTTTCCTTCACGTTCTGCAAAGTAGGCAGCCCACATCTGCAAGAGCGCATCGGGAAAGCCGAATTCGAAGATATGTCCAGTGATCACTGGCCAATTTGAAACATGACCCGGTTGGATCTCAGACCAGACTTGTTCTCCGTTGCGCAGAGCGAAGGTGTGATAAACCGCTGGGTTCTTTGTACTAAAACGAACTCCCCCGGTCATTCCAATTGCGCTAAAGAAGAAGGTATTGCTTTCACCTGGAGCGATTCGCTTCATCTCCCAGAACATTGGAAATTCACGATCGTTGCCAGAGTTGGCAGCGCGCATCGCTAACACAGCGTTATCAAAAGTATCGCAGGCAACGCTTTCACCTGCTGCGTTGTCGCGGTGGGTGACGATGTCATCGAGAATTGCAAAGACCTTAGTTGGTTTATATCCCAAGCGAAGTGGAATATGCGCCGCGTGCATTCCAAGATCACCAAGTACGCCGATATCTCCGCAGAATTTACGTTGGCGTTTCCAGTTAATTTTCTTCTTGCGATCGATATCTGATGAATGCAGTAACCCAGAACGAACTTCTACTATTTCTCCTAGATTGCCGCTGCGCGCTTCGCGGATAGCAGCTTGTGCGCCGGGAAAGAATGGCAGTTCGCTGGAAACGCGTACGAAGTTCTTCTTACCAACTAGCGCTGCCTCAATCTTCTCGGCCGCAGCCAAATCAATTCCAAATGGCTTTTCACCTAGAAAATCTTTGCCGGCGTTTATCGCGGCGATATAGATTTCTTCATGCAGGTTATGCGGAACAGCGATGTAAACCACATCAACGTTAGGGGTAGCCAACAACTCTTTGTAATCACTGTATGACTCAGGAACTCCGGCGTTGGTAAAGAATTCGCGCACCGCATCAGATGTATCTGCGATTGCGGTAATTACCGGGCGAACTGGGTGATCTAAGAGCGCATCCCAACGCCCAACTAGAGCAAGTAGTTCACGGCCCATTAAGCCGCCGCCGATAATTCCGACTTTTACCGTCTTCTGTGCAGACATATCAAGCAGAGACAATCTTTAGCGCATCTTGTGCGGAAGTGCCTTTATGCAGCATCGCCATCAACGCTTGGGTCATCTTCGCTGGTTTTGGATGGGCGATGATATTTCGGCCATAAACAATTCCGGCCGCACCCTGCTTTAGAACTTCTGCAGTGCGATTTAGGAGTTCCTCATCAGAAACTCGTCCACCACCACGAACTAGAACTGGTACTGATCCAGCGGTTTGAATAACGTGGTGATAATCCGCTGCGATATCTGTTGGATCTGCCTTAATTACATCTGCACCTAATTCAATTGCTTGGCGTACGAGTGGGACAACTTTTTCAAGCTCACCATCTGATGTATATCCGCCAGTTGTTGCATCCTTCATAACGAGTGGCTCAACCATTAGCGGCATTCCGTAGTGCTCGCACTGCGCCTTAAGAGTCATGATGTTGCGAATACAAGAATCGCGAAGTTCGGGGCGGCCAGGCAGATCAAGTAAGTTCACAACTACGATCGCGGCATCAAGACGTACTGCCTGCAGAACCGCATCCTCAAGCAGAATACTGAAGAGATGATCCGGAATTACCTTTCCGTAAACGTTTGCGACATCAGTACGCAAAACAAGAGCAGGTTTATTTGGCTTCGGATTGTTTTGTAGATGCTTGGCTTGCCCTAGGGTCAATTGAATTGCATCAGGTGCGGCATCGATCAAGGTATTTACTGCAGCGCCCATATCTTCAATGCCTGCAAGGAATGTTCCTTCACCAAAGAAGCCATGGTCAACTGCGATATCGAAGCAGCGGCCATTGTTAAATAAGCGCTTTAGGCGAATTGATACATCAGACATTAAGTGGCTCCATTTTCGCTGGTAATTTCATTAACTCTGCAAGTAGTCTAGAACCATGTCACAGAGTTCAACCACCCCTTCCAAGCTACCTTCTAATCAATTTGATCACTTTTATCGCGGTGGCAATCGAATCGGCGCCTTACGTCATGGCCCCGGTGGACCAATGCGTCCCGAGGAATGGATCGGTTCGATCACAACTCGCTTTGGTGAAGCAGAGCAAGGTCTTTCACGTTTGAGTGATGGCACTTTGCTACGCGATGCAATCAAGAACGATTCTGATGGTTGGTTGGGCGCAGATCACGTAAAGAACTTTGGCTTAAGTACAGAAATTTTAATTAAATTACTAGATCCAGATCAGCGCCTTCCCGTTCATTACCATCCAAATAAGGCCTTTGCGAAAACTCATCTCGGTTTAGATCACGGTAAAACTGAGGCGTGGATTATCTTGGAAGCGCCAACCGGTTCTGGAGTTGGACTCGGATTCGCTCAAAAACAGAATAAAGAAGACCTTTTGAAGTTAGTTCGTGCACAGGATTCAGCGGCGCTACTTGCCTCACTTCGTCGCACTGAAGTTCAAGTTGGCGATGCGGTATTGGTGCCAGCAGGTGTGGCTCATGCAATTGATGCCGGAATATTTGTTTTAGAACTACAAGAGCCAACTGATTTGTCAGCGCTCCTTGAATGGGAAGGCTTTGCAGTAGATGGAATCAAAGATGGTCATCTCGGTTTAGGTTTTGAAACTGTTACTGATGCGCTGATGCTTGATCCGCTATCTGATTCTGAATTTGATTCACTAATTACTCATAACGTCTTTTCAGGCGGGGCGCTTCGTTCGGTTCTGCCTTTGAAATCAGATGGCTACTTCCGCGCTCATTTAGCGCCTGGTTCTGGCGATTTCCCTGCTGGATTTGCCGTCGCACTCGTTCTAGATGGATCGGGATCAATTTCATTCGCTAGCGCACCAGAAATGGCGATCACTAAAGGCGATGCCGTTGTGATTCCCCATAGCGCTGGCGCGTTCACATTTAGCGGCGCAAATGCAATTGTCTGTCGCCCACCACTTGCAGAACTGGCGCGAGTTGCGCCGTAAGCGTCACGATTAAAAATGTCTCAACAAATTTTGATCGGTGTAGATATCGGCACCTCTCGAATAAAAGCAGTTGCGACAGATATTGATTTAAAGGTAATCGCCGAGTTTTCCGAACCAACTCCTTGGCGCCATGAGAAAAACACTAGCGATATAGATATGTTGCTCTTGGCGAAGACGGTCACGGCAGTCGCAGCGAAGGCTGCAGAACTTGCTGGTGGAAAAGTTGCTGCGATTGGTTTCACCGGCTTTAGCGAAACCGGAGTTTTAATCGATGGCGCAGGAAAGCCACTTGCACCTGGTTTAGCGTGGCACGATCCGCGCGGCTTAACTGAACCAATTGTTAAAGAACTTGGCGATTACGAATTTAGAGCGCGCGCTGGTGCGCTATTAAATGAAATTGCATCTATTTCAAAAACCCTCTGGCTGAATCAGGAATATCACGAAACGCGCAAAGCCAAACACTTTCTCTCTGCGCCGGAATGGGTGGCGTACTGCCTTGGCGCAGAGTTGGTAAATGAGCTTTCCTTAGTTAGTAGAACTGGTTTCTATGATGTCGAAGCACGTGCGCCTTGGCGTGAAGCGATGGCGTTGGTTGGCGGCGGAGAAGATTTTCTAGCTCGTTTAGTTGTTGCCGGAGAACCAATAGGAGTTGTTAATAACGATGCCCCAGAAGTTTTGCGCGGTGCAGTTATTACTATTGCTGGACATGATCATTTCACTGCTGCGTATTACTGCGGTGCGATAAATGAAGGATCGCTCTTTGATTCGATGGGAACCGCTGAGGCTTTACTACGCACATTTAAGAAGCCGTTGTCTCGAGATGCCATCGCTGAATTAGCGGCAGCCAACGTTGGATTAAGCGCTTCGATAATTGCAGATCACTTCACCTTGCTCGGCGCGCTTCCAACTGGCCTAACGCTAGAAAGAGTTTGTTCACTCGTTGGAGTTTCAACTCGAGATGAGAAGATTTCACTTGGTGAAGCAGCGTTAAAGATAGATCCGAAAGCTAGCGCGCTGCGAGTTAACAATGACTATCACGGTCTATCTGTCACAAACCTTGATGATGCCGTCTCACCTGCCGCGCTCTTTCGAGCAACTGCTGAACATCTCGTTGAAGAGTCAGCAAATATGGTCTCTTTAATTGAAAAATTCACCGGCCAAGCAACAGATGTAGTTATCGCTGGTGGTTGGGTTAAAAATCCAATGATCGCAAGCGCGAAGAAGAAACAATTTGGAAGTTATAAAGTCTCTGACGCCACTGAGGCTGGCGCGACAGGTGCCGCAGAATTCGCTGGAATTGCTGCTGGAATACTTAAGTTAAGAAGTTAGCTACTTATATTGTTCAAGAGTCCAGGCGCGAACACCGCCGGCTACTCCTGCTGCATTTGGAACGATAACTACTTCATCGCCCATACGATCTAGATCTGCTTGGCGAATACAGCGCGCGTTTCCGCCGCCGATATAAAGGCGATCCCACATAAATACTGGGCGAAGTTCATCGACCATTGCTCGAATACGACGTGACCAGAAAGCATTTCCGAGGCGACGACGTTCGTGTTCGCCGATCCAAGTGTCATAGGTCGTTGCGCGACGAACTGGCGCATGTGAAAACTCAATATGTGGTGAGAGTGATCCACCGTAAAAGATTGCAAAGCCAAGGCCAGTTCCGAGCGTGATCACGACTTCATACCCAGAGCCCGAAATAATTCCGGCGCCATGAACTTCAGCATCATTTAAAACGCGGGTCGGCATCTCTAACTTTTTGCTTAGCGCGTTCTGCATATCAAATCCGCTCCACTGTTCCTGGAGTTCAGGATCGATCCTTGTACGCGGACCAGATTTAGTCATGTAATGCGGAGTAGAGATAACAACGCCATGGCGGATCATTCCGGGCATACCTACTGTTGCGCGGTAGGCCGTTGGAAGTGAGTCGGCAATTCCCTTAATGGTTTCGATAAAGCGATCTGGTGAAAGCGGATAAGGGGTTTCGATTCGACTTGGCTTAGAGTGCATCGTGCCCGACTCATCGAGTACGCAACTCTTTAGAAAGAGTCCACCGCAGTCGACCGATAGCGTTAAGCGCTCATCATTAGCCATTGGGTAATTCTCCCACAACAGTTGCTACAACTGAAATTCTTATTTGGCTACGCTTATTTCCCGCGTTGGCCATAGATATTTTGATAGCGGTCAAACAACTTATCTATGCTCTCTTGATCAATTAACTGCAAGGTGCCAAGTGACTTCGCAATCCAAGTTGTCTTTGCTACATCTTCACACATCACTGCAGATTTAACGGCTGCAGTTGCATCTTTACCGATTGAAAACACACCATGGTTCTTCATAATTACCGCCGAAGAACGGTGTCCTGTAAGGGTTTCAACAACACCTTTGCCAATTGCATCGTTGCCGATAAGTGCAAATGGACCAAGTGGAATTTCGCCACCGAATTCATCTGCCATTGCTGTTAAGGCACATGGGATCGCACTGTGAACCGCGCTCCATGCAGCAGCGTAATTCGAGTGAGTGTGCACAACTCCGCCCACATCTTTCATGTGGCGATAGATATATGCATGGGTGTGGGTATCGCTAGATGGTGATAGTTCACCTTCTAAAACATTTCCATCAAGATCACAAATAATCATCTGTGAAGGTTTCAGATCTTCGTAACTAACTCCACTTGGTTTAATCATGAATCGTTTGCCATCAGACATGCGCTCTGAGACGTTGCCGGCGGTCCAGGCCACTAAACCGTAACGTTGAAGATCAATATTTAACTTGCAGACTTTCTCGCGCAAATCTTTATCGGAACTCATTACTGTCCTTCCGTAGATGTGATCGCGCGATCTCGGATCGCACGAAGTGAATGCATCGCACCGTTGTGGCCGAAGCTTTCATAAAGATCGTTATAGTGCTTGTAAAGATCGTTATAGACCTTGGCATTTGCTTGGTTTGGCTGATAACGCTCATCTGCCACTCCGCCCATCGCAGCTGCTGCGGTTTGTACATCTTTATATGCGCCCGCAGCAACGGCTGCGTGAATTGCCGAACCAAGCGCCGGACCTTGGGCAGATTTAATAATTGTTATTGGCATATTTAAAACGTCTGCATAGATCTGCATTACGAAACTATTTTTAATTAGTCCGCCGGCGGCGATAAATTCCTTAACTGGCACACCTGATTCATTAAAGGTCTGCACAATTTTGCGCGCACCATATGCCGTTGATTCAACGATTGCGCGATAGATCTCTTCTGGCTTGGTTGAGAGAGTTAAACCCATAATCAAGCCAGATAGTTGGTGATCAACCAGAGTTGAGCGGTTGCCGCTCTGCCAATCCAAGGCAACTAGGCCGTGTGCGCCAACTGGTTGCGCACTTGCAAGTTGAGATAGATAGGTATGTATATCAACGCCTTTTGCGGCTGCGGCTGCGGTGTATTCGGCTGGTGCGTAGTTATTGGCAAACCATCCGAAGATATCGCCAACACCTGATTGGCCAGCTTCGTAACCCAGTGCGCCATCGATAATTCCGCCATCGACTACACCGCACATGCCTGGAACTTCTGCGAATTTTTCAGAGACCATTACATGGCAGGTTGAAGTTCCCATGATCGCAACCATCTGTCCTGGGTTAACGGCGTTTGCTGCGGCAGAAGTTACGTGCGCATCTACGTTGCCAACGGCGACTGCAATTCCTTCAGGAAGGCCGGTCCATTTTGAAGCTTCGGCAGTTAACGTTCCAGCACAAGCACCTAGAGCGCCGAGTTCATGTTCTAGTTTTTCAGCGATAAAGTTTTCAAACTTTGGATTTAGCGCCGCTAAATATTCTTTAGTTGGGTACTTTCCGTCTTGATAAATACCTTTATATCCCGCGGTGCAGATATTGCGAACGTATTTTCCGCAGAGCTGCCAGATAATCCAATCAGCTGCTTCTACCCATTTATCCATCGCTTGATAAATTTCAGGCGCTTCTTCCAAAACTTGTAGCGCTTTGGCAAATTCCCATTCGGAAGAAATCTTGCCGCCGTAGCGAGAGATCCAAGGCTCTTTGCGCGCATGGGCAAGTTCATTTATACGATCGGCATGTGGCTGCGCAGAATGGTGTTTCCACAATTTAACGAAGGCGTGTGGATTCTTAGAAAATTCTGGAAGCTCGCAGAGTGGAGTTCCATCGCTCTTTACTGGAAGAACGGTGCATGCAGTGAAATCTGTGGTTATCCCAATGACTAATTTAGGATCGATTCCTGATTCTTTAAGAACTGCAGGAACGGTAACTTTTAAAACATCAACATAATCAGATGGGACTTGTAGCGCCCAATCAGGTGGCAACTTTGCACCTGTTGTTGGGAGTTTCTCCTCAATTACAGCGTGCGGGTACTCATAAACCGCTGTTGCAATCTCTTCGCCATCAGAAACGCGGACTAATAACGCGCGTCCAGAAAGCGTTCCGTAATCAACGCCGATTACATATTTATTACTTAAATCGCTAGTTAAATCTGGCACTCGCAGAGCCTACCGCAGGGCTAATCTCTGCTGCTAGAGTTAAAAAAGTTAACTGTTACCAATTAATAAGGAGTTTTCATGACTGTCATTACGATTTTAGGCGCCGGCGGCAAAATGGGTAATCGCGTTACCCAGCCACTTCTTGATACAAAGAAGTACGAGCTTCGCTTCGTAGAAAAGTCTGAGGCTGGGCAAGCGCGAATTCGCGAAGCCGGAAATACAGTTATGGAATTAGATGACGCCCTTAAAGGAACTGATGTCGTTATCTTTACAACCCCTGATGCGTTAGTGCGCCAAATTTCTGATGAAGTTGTTCCAAAGTTAGATCCTGGTTCAAAGATTCTCTTTCTTGACCCAGCAGCAATCGCGGCAGATCGCGTTAAGCATCGCGCAGATATCAGTTGCTTTGTCTGCCATCCAACGCATCCTCCAGTATTTAGTTTGCTTGGCGAAACAGATCCGGCAGCGCGTCGCGATTATTGGGGCGGCGGTCTTGCAACTCAAGCGTTGGTTTTTGCAATTGCTTGGGGAACTGAAGAAGAAGCAGATCTCGTCGAAACAATTGCAACTGAAATGTTTGCGCCAATTAGCGCCAGCCACCGGATTACCGTTCAGCAGATGGCACTTCTTGAGCCGGCACTTAGCGAAACTCTAATTAACGGCTGTGTCGAAGTAATTACTCAAGGTTTGCAGAAGGTTATTGATCTTGGTGTTCCCGAAGCTGCTGCCAAAGATTTCTGCATGGGCCATTTGCAGATCAGCATCGCGTTGTTGTTTGAAGAGTTGAATTGGAAGTTATCTGATGGCGCACTCATGGCGCTCAAGAACGCTCAAGGTTCACTCTTCCGCGATGATTGGGATGCCATCTTTAAGCCCGAAAATGTTCTCGCTAGCGTTAAGCAGATAACTGGCGGAGATAAATAGTTAAATGAAACTTGGTGTCTCCAGTTTCACCTTTCCCTGGGCGATCGGCGGGATTGAGCCTGACCATCCAGTTGCGATGAGCGCCTTTGAACTATTGGAGCGCGCCCACAATTTAAAAGCTGATGTGCTGCAGATCGCCGATAACTTGCCGATTGGCGGGCTTACAGAGGCCAAACTTCTTAAGTTAAAGGCGCAAGCAGATGGTTATGGAATATCAATAGAAATTGGAACTCGCGGAATCAAAAGCGAGAACATTGAGAATTTTCTACGTATCGCCCAATTACTGGGTTCACCGATTCTGCGAGTTGTTATTGATAGCAAAGGCCACGAACCCGCAATCCCCGAAATAGTTCAACTTCTTAAACCTTTCGAAAGAAAATTTAAAGATGCAAAAATCAAATTAGCAATTGAAAATCACGATCGCTTAACCTGCGCAGAATTTAACGTGATTATTGATCAAGTTGGCTCTGATTGGGTTGGAATTTGTCTAGATACAGTTAACTCACTTGGCGCAGTTGAAGCACCCAACACCGTTATTCCTGCACTGGCTCCAAGAGCGATCAATGTTCATATGAAAGATTTTGAAATTGTCCGCACCAATGGCCAGATGGGATTTACCGTTCGAGGAACAGCGCTTGGTGAAGGTCGGTTAGATGTTGCTGAAGTCATCGCCGCTGTAGGTGGAACCAAGCGCGAGATCACCGCGGTTATCGAACTTTGGACTCCACGCCAAGATAGTTATGAAGCAACCGTTGCTTTAGAGAACGATTGGGCAGAGATCAGCGTTACTAATTTACGGAAATCGATAGGATCTTAACTATGGAGTTAAAGGGCTACAACGTTGTCGTGACTGGTGGAAGCGGAGGAATTGGGTCCGCTCTCTTATCTGGACTTTCTGCATCAGGCGCCAGTGTTCATAACTTAGATATTCATGACTCCGCAAATCCTGAGGCAACTTTTCATAAAACAGATTTAACTAGTGAAAATTCTGTAAAAGATTCACTTTCTACTATTGAAAAGATTGATGCGCTAATTGTTTGTGCAGGTATTCAGTTAGTAGGGCTAGATTCCAAGATCGGTGAAGTTTCACTAGAAACTTGGCAGAAGACGGTTGATATAAATCTGACAGGCGCTTTTTTATCCGTGAAGCACGCTATTCCTGGTCTGATTAAATCTGGCCGCGGCTCGGTCATTTTGATCGGCTCACCAACTGCAATGTCTATGGAAGGCGCTGGCTACACCGCTTATGGCGCATCAAAGGCAGGCATGATGGGGCTTTCGCGGATCATCGCTGCTGATTACAAAGATAAAGGTATTCGCTCAAATGTTGTTGTGCCCGGCTCAATGCTTACTCCGCTGATTGAAAAGATTTTGCAAGACCCCGAGAAAAGCCAGGGTTTAATTGATCGCACACCACTTGGCCGAATGGGAAAGCCAAGTGACTTAGTTGGTCTGATTAATTGGTTGGTCTCTGATCAATCATCATTTGCAACCGGTGCTTTGTATGCAGTTGATGGCGGAATGACTGCCCGATGAGCAAGCACTTTTGGCCCGATACCCAAAGGGTTGAACATGCTGGTTTTACATTGGATATTGCGCGTTCGGCAATTAGAAACATTACTTACCAAGGTGCGCATATAATTGACTTGCTCTACACCGCGATACGTCCTTGGGATTGGTCGACTCTTAACCCTGATGAACACAGTGAAGCTGTCGAGAAATCTGGGGAAAATTGTCTCGTAACAGTTACCGATACTTTTGTAGGTTCGATGCAAGGAAAAACTGTTATCACGCTGAAACCGAATGGAAAATTTAGCGTTGCTTACACGTTAACCGGTTTAGGAAAATTTGAAATCCAACGTTGGGGAGTTTGTTTCTGTCTACACACAGGAGACTGGATGGGTTCAACGGTTACCGCCAGCGGCAATGCCTATTCATTACTTAAAGAGATCTCACCACAGCGCGTGATTGATGGCGTAACGCAAGGGCTCTTCCCAGCCAGCAACGATATGCACTTCGTTGCCCCGGATAAGAGATCTTTAAAAGTTATATCGACTGGCAAGGTTTTAGAAGCAGAAGATCAACGCAACTGGACCGATAACACCTACAAAATTTATAGCGGTTCGTTAGCCGAGCCACGTCCTTTTATAATTGAAAAAGGAGCGCAGTGGGAACAACGGGTTGAATTCGAAGTGACCCCGCCAGGAACTTTGATCCCAGATGGATCAAAGATCATTGCCAAAGAAATTGCTGCGCTGCCACGAATTGGCGTGCAATTTAATGGCGAACCTTTACTACCGAGCGATGACCTCGAAAAGGCGCTATTTATTCTCGATATCGACCACATACGCGTTAATGAAGAATCGCTAACCGCCCAAAAGATTGCCACCGTAAGTAAGAGCGGGCTCACTCTCGAAGCAGCGCTGCTCTCATCAAATGATGGGGCTGATCTTGTTAGAGAAGTTGAACATCTAAGCAATCGCGTTCCCGCTGGGTCACGTCTATTAATTCATCGTGAGGGTCGAGAAATTGTTCAAACGCAAGATCTTCCGAAAAATACTTCTTTAAATAGCTACATCCCCGGAAGTGATGCTTACTTAGTTGATCTCCACCGAAATAAGTATAACTTCGGGGACGCCGTCTCGTATTCAATGGCACCAACGGTTCATTCAACTGATCCAGAAACTATCTTTAAAACTCTCTATACCCAGAAGGAGTCAATTGAATTTGCTAAGAAGTTTGTTGCGCCTCAAGTATCGATCTCTCCAATTACCTTTTCTACTCGTGGAAATCCTGAGACTGGGCACCTGCGGGATAACCGAATCAACTTTGCCCAACCAGAGATGGCGGCACAGATTAAAGAGTTATCTGCTGCCGCTTGGACTTTAGGATCTGTCTTTGCACTTGCGAGCGCTGGTGCGTATTCGGGAACATGGCACGAACTATTTGGTGAACACGGTGTTATTTACAACGAAGGTTCGGCAATTAAGTTCTCACCAACTTTCCACGCACTCTCAGCGCTAGGTGCGCATCACGCACATGAAATTACAATTGCAACTTCGCTAGATAGTTCATGGGTGGCTTTCGAAGACCGCGAATCACGAAAGATGGTTGTTGCATCGCAACGACCATGGATTGTTGAAATTACCCCCAAGGTTTTGGCTGGTTATAAATCGATTCAAAGCCTGCGCGCCGATGAATGCGCAAAGGCGAGCCAGATTATGGACTGGTGGTCATATGCTGAGATAAATCCTCTTCTCGGCGATATTCCGCTATCGATCACCCCCTTTGAGATCCTTCTCCTGCGTGGCTAATCCGGCTTTATAACGCCCTTTTCTGCCTCTCGTAACGGTTCGGTAACGATCGAATTTTCGCCCAAAAACCCTTTTATTGCCGGGGGTGGCTATGTACTATCGGTATCGCTTGACCCCACCTATAGGAGGAAATACATATGGCAAAGCTTTTCTCACGCCGCACTGCAGCAGTAGTTGCTGTAGCCGCAGCGTCAATGCTTGTGCTTTCTGCATGTTCAAATAGCGACAGCGGAAGCGGAGACACTGTAAAGGTCTCACTAATTACAAAAGATCAGTCAAACCCATTCTTCGTTGCGATGATCAAGGGTGCAACTGAGAAGGCCGAAGCTCTCGGTGTAGAACTAACTGTTACATCTGGTGTAGATGAGTCAGATTACGCAGGACAGATCACAGCGATTGAAAACGCAATCTCTGCAAAGCACGCTGGTATTTTGATCGTTCCAGTATCAACAGAAGTTAACGCAGCGATCACAAAGGCACGCGAAGCAGGCCTTTACATCATCGCTCTTGACACAGCACCAGATCCTGCTGACATCGTAGATATCACTTTCGCAACAGATAACCGCGAAGCTGGTCTCCTAATCGGTCAGTGGACAGCTGCAAAGCTTGCTGGCAAGAAGGCAACAATTGCACTTCTCGACATCTTCGATGACCGCATTGTGTCTGTTGACTACATGCGCGATAACGGATTCCTTGCAGGTATGGGAATTGACGTTAAGGATCCAAACAAGATGGGTGACGAAGATAAGAAGGGCAAGTACTCAGGCGGCGACTATGAGATCGTTGGAAACGTAGCAACAGGTGCTAACGAAGACGGCGGCCGTACAGGTATGGAACAACTTCTTGCTAAGAACAAGAACATCAACGTTGTTTACACAATCAACGAGCCAACAGCAATCGGTGCATGTGCTGCAGCAGCTGCTGCTGGTATCAAGCTCGATGTAATGGTTTCTGTTGACGGTGGCGGCGCTGGTATCAACGCTGTTAAGTCAGGTTGCATCAATGCAACTTCACAGCAGTACCCATTGTTGATGGCTGACCTTGGTGTTCAAGCTATCTACGACATCGTGAAGAACGGTACAAAGCCAACTCCTTCAGAAGGCCTTGACTTCTTCAACACCGGCGTTAAGTTGATTACTGATGACCCACAAGAGGGAATCCCATCAGAGACAACTGAATACGGTCTAGCAAACGCTTGGGGTTAATCCCAGCTCTTTAGTGAATAACTAAAGAAGAGTGTTTAAAGAGGGCGGCTGCTTCGGCAGTCGCCCTCTTTAACACAATCTTGAAACTGAATTTTTAAGAAATAGATTTGAATAAATCTCAGCAAAGTAAGTTAGAGTTCAAATAAAGTTTCGAAAGGACCAAAAGTGAGTCAAGAGACGACAAACTACGATGCGGCGGCCGAATTCCAGGACCGTGCAACGTTTAGTCAGAAAATGCAGGCGGTGCTCCATAAGTATCCGTGGCTTAGTTCCACGATGGTGCTTGTTGTGGCATCAATTACCTTTAGTTTTTTCAATGAAAACTTCTTAACACCGTCTAACTTCTCACTCATCTTGCAGCAGGTAGCGATCGTTGGCGCCGTTGCAACTGGTCAGACGCTAATTATTCTTACCGCGGGCATCGATCTTTCATGTGGTGCGATCGCGATCTTCTCTTCAATGGCAATGGCAAAACTCGTGCAAGGTACTCCGGCAGTTGAAGGCGATGGCCTATCAATTTGGATCGCTTTCCCAGCTGGTCTACTCGTAGGAGCTCTTGCCGGTGCAATTAACGGATTCCTTGTTACAAAAGTTAAGTTGCCACCATTTATCGTTACCTTGGGAACATTCAACATCTTCCTTGCTCTAACACTTACCTTCACAAAGGGAACTGTTCCTGCAAATGAAATGCCACCATTCCTACTAACTCTTGGTACTTACGTAAACCTCGGACCATTCCGCGTTACAACTGGTGTTCTCTTCATGATCGCTATGTACATCGTCTTGGCATTCGCCCTGCGGTACACATCTTGGGGACGCCACGTATACGCAGTTGGTGATGACATTGATGCAGCTCGCTTGGCTGGTATCTCAGTTAACCGCGTTCTCATGAGCGTGTATGTAGTCGCTGGAGTCACTTTTGCACTTGCCGCCTGGATTGTTATCGGCCGCGTAACTGTTGCTAGCCCGAATACGGGTGGAGATCTAAACCTCGATGCGATCACTGCGGTGGTTATCGGCGGTACTTCTCTATTCGGCGGCCGCGGCACAATCTTCGGATCCCTAATCGGAGCGGTAATCGTGGGTGTTTTCCGTAACGGCCTAACACTTGCTGGCGTGGATCTGTACTTCCAGCTGATGGCAATCGGAATCCTGATTATCTTCGCTGTCTCTGTCGACCAATGGATCAGAAAGGCACGCAAATGAGTAAGTCACCAATTCTTCAAGCAGTTGGAGTTACCAAGGCTTATGGTCGCGTTATCGCACTTGATGGCGCCGATCTAGAACTATTTCCTGGTGAAGTTCTCGCAGTAGTAGGCGATAACGGTGCTGGTAAATCAACTCTGATCAAATGTCTTTCAGGCGCTGAAGTACCTGACCACGGTCAGATAATTCTCGAAGGTCAAGAAATGTCATTTAAGCGACCACAAGATGGGCGCCATGCCGGAATCGAAACTGTGTATCAGACACTTGCTGTTGCACCAGCTCTCGATATCGCATCCAACCTCTTCCTTGGCCGCGAAATGCGCAAGGCAGGTCCGTTGGGATCTGTTCTTCGTATGATCGATAGCTCTGGAATGCGCAAGGCAGCGAAGGAACATATCTCTGCTCTTGGTATCGGAACAATTCAGAATATTTCACAAGCCGTTGAAACTCTTTCAGGTGGTCAGCGTCAGGCTGTTGCAGTTGCTCGCGCCGCTGCATTCGGTCAGAAGTTGATTATCCTCGATGAACCAACAGCTGCACTCGGAGTTCGTGAATCACGTCAGGTTCTAAAACTTATTGAGTCACTACGTGAACGCGGTATGCCAGTTATCTTGATTTCACACAACATGCCACAGGTATTTGAAGTAGCAGATCGCATCCAGGTTCAACGCCTCGGAAAGCGCGCTGCTGTTGTTACTCCAAAGTCCCACACCATGAACGATGTCGTTGCAATCATGACTGGTGCGATGACAGTTGATAAGAAAGACCAAGCGCTTTCTCCAGTACGTTAATTCCTAGAAATAATTAAAACAATGGCCACTCCGGTTCGTATTGAATCGGATGTGGTCATTGTTGGTTCTGGGATAGGTGGCGCTACAACCGCCTACGCATTGGCGCAAAAGGGCGTTAAAACGCTGGTTTTAGAGCGCGGCGAACGAATGCCGCGTGAGCCTGAAAACTGGTCGCCATCTGAAATATTTATGAAGACTCGCTACAAGCCAAATGAAAAATGGGTTGATGAAAAGGGAAATGAGTTTGTTCCCGGTGTTCATTACTTCGTTGGTGGAAATAGCAAGGTTTACGGTGCATCTCTGCCGCGCTTTAGCCGTTATGACTTTGGCGTAATCAAACATCAAGAAGGTATTTCCCCGGCTTGGCCATTTACCTATGATGATCTAGAACCTTTCTACTACAAGGCCGAAGAGCTGTACCGCGTCCACGGTGATGCGCAAAATATTTATGGCAATAACCGTACAACTCCATTTCCATATCCTGCGATGAAGCATGAGCCATACGTTGAAGAACTTGGCAAACGTTTAACAAAGGCAGGAGTGCACCCACATTCAAATTCAATGGGAATTGATCTTGGACCTGGTGGAAAATGTATCCGCTGCAAAACTTGTGATGGCTTTGTTTGTAAGTTAGATGCTAAGAGCGATGCTGAAGTAAATGCACTCAATCCGGCGATTGCAACTGGTCATGTAACTCTCATGACTTCAGTACAAGTTAATCGCATTGTGCTTACTAACGATGGAAAGTCAGTTAGCCATTTAGAAGCAACTAGAGGCGATGAAGCCCTTGAGATTTACGGTGAAAACTTTGTAATCGCCGCTGGCTCTGTTAACACCGCTGCGTTGCTGCTTCGCTCTGGCGTTGCCAACTCTTCAGATCAAGTTGGACGTAACTTTATGATGCATAACAACAGCCATATCGCGGCCGTGGATATGCGTCGCAAGAACGATGTTACTTTCCAGAAAACGCTCTCCTTTACCGATTGGTATCTCGATGGTGGCAAGGGTTATCCACTTGGAGCAGTGCAGTTAATCGGCAAAGTGCAAGGCATAATGATGAAATCTTTTGCTAAGCACGTGCCACTGCCACTACTTAATTTGGTCTCTGATCACAGCGTGGAATTCGTGGTCATGTCCGAGGATCTGCCACACCCAGATAACCGCGTAACTATTGATAAAAATGGCGCAATAAAGATCGCTCGCAAATCAGTTGGAATGAAGACCCACTTCGAACTTCTGCGCCGAGCTAAGAAAGTACTTCGCAAAACTGGTTACCAAGCAATCTTTAGACAGCCATTTGATATTTCGATGAACTCACATCAATGCGGAACAACCGTCGCCGGCAACGATCCACGCACCAGCGTTGTCGATGGTTATTGCCGTAGCCACGATCACCACAATCTTTACTTAATTGACGGCGGATTCTTCCCATCATCTGCAGCAATGAACCCCGCGCTGACAATTGCAGCGCAGGCGCTACGCGTTGTTGAGCAATCAGATCTAGCTAAAGTTTAAGCAATACCCAATACGCGCAATAGTTCGTCATTTAAATCCTTGGCATCAACATCTACACCAGTCCAATATTTAATTCCGATCACCGCTTGATTTACAACCATTCCTAAGCCTTGCAGGGTTGTTGCTCCGCGCTTACCGGCCTCATCTAAGAAGTAAGTCTGTGGAGGATTAACGATTACATCTGCCGCCAACATTCCGGGGCGGATCGAATCGAAATCGACATCTTGCTTGCCTTCGGTATTAACCATACCCATTGAGGTTGAGTTAATTACAACTTCGGCATCTTGTGGAATTGAATAAGTCGTATTCCATTCCACAAATTCGGCGCTGGCAGAAGTTTTATCATTCAGCAGCGCTGTTAGCTCTTCACCGCGAGCGCGGGAACGGTTTACGACATAGAACTTAGTCGCACCAGCGAGTGCGAGTTCGACGGCAATTGCGCGCGCTGCACCACCTGCTCCGAGCAGAACAATTGTCTTACCTGTCGCTGGCGTGATTTCCAAAAACGATTTTAAAAATCCTTTGCCATCGGTATTTTCACCGATCAACTTGCCGTCGCGATTGACCGCACAGTTAACGGCGCCGATTAGAGCGGCCGACTCCCCTAGCCCATCTAGATACTTAATAACTTCGACCTTGTGAGGGATCGAGCAGTTAAAACCCTTCCAATTCATCGCTCTGGCGCCTTTCACAGCCGCTTCCAATTGGTCTGGGTTAACTTCACAGTTAACGTAGCGATAGTGCAGGTTATTGGCCTTGTACGAGGCCTCCACCATGGCAACTGTTGGGTTGGAGTCCGAACCCTGTGAAAAGCTTCCAGTTAATTCATGCCGAAAAGATCCGCCGATATCCATGGTCATGTTCAGACCTTACCTTGCAAGTTATGATCAGCCAATGACCACTTCATTCTTAAAGCGCATCGCATCTGCACCAATTTCATGGGGAATCTGTGAAGTACCAGGTTGGGGCGCAATGTTGCCAACTAAGCGCGTGCTCTCAGAGATGACTAGCCTTGGGCTACCTGCAACCGAACTCGGTGCACCAGGTTTCTTCTCTGATGACTCTGCAGAACTTAAGGATCAATTGGCAGAATTTAATATGTCGATGATCGGTGGCTTTACTCCCGTTGTACTTCATGACAAGTCACAAGAAAAAGCAACAATTGAAATGGCTCTGACCACCAGCAAAAAGTTTCAAGAGATAGGCGCAACTCACTTTGTTTCATGTCCAGTACAGACTTGGGATTGGGCCAACCCTGAAGAGCTAAGCAAAGATGAAGTTACGCAGTTCTTTAAGATGCTCGCTGAGGTAGATCAGATCTGTAAAGATCATGGCCTTGTACAAGTGGTTCACCCGCATTTACAAACTGTTGTTGAGACTAAAAAAGATATTGATATGGTGGTCGATAACTCTGATGTTATGTGGTGCCTTGATACCGGTCACATGACTATTGGCGGGCAAGACACCGTTGAGTTTGCGAAGAAGTACGCTAGCCGCGTCGGCCACGTTCACCTTAAAGATGTAAATATGAAATCTGTTCCGCCTGTTCTGGCTCGTCAGCAGAGCATCATGGAAGGCGTTCAGAAAGGTTTGTTTACACCTCTCGGACAAGGCGATGTTCCGATTCTCGACACAATTCTCGCGCTGGAAGCTGCCGGTTATCAAGGTTGGTATGTCATTGAACAAGATGTCGCAATTACTGGTGAAATGCCGGGAATTGGCGAGGGCCCAATTAGCGGAATGAAGCAATCAGTTGATTATCTTCATAACGTTGTGGCACCAGCGCTAGCTAAAATCGGCAAATAAAAATTGCAACAGATAAATCCCATTGTTCTGCCCGATGATTTCTCAGTAGGCCACTACGCCGCTGAAATCATCTTTACCGAATTAGTTCGCGCTAAATCTGAAGGACGCCAATTTGTTCTGGGTTGCCCAGGCGGACGCACTCCACGCAGTACCTACAACGCACTTGCTGCCATGATCAAGGCCGCCAAGCAGGATATTTCACATGTAGTTATTGCGATGATGGATGAATATCTGCAAGAGAACGCTGACGGTTCACATTCAAATCATGGCGAAGATAAACACTTTAGTTGTGTGCGCTTTGCCAAGTTAGAAATCTTTGACGTTCTAAATTCGGGCGCTCCAGAAGATGGAAAAATACCTGCAGCGAACGTGCGCTTTCCCGATGCCTCAGATCCACAAGGCTATGAAGATTACCTACGCAAAGTCGGTGTCAACGTCTTTCTTATGGCTAGCGGTGGTTCTGATGGCCATGTCGCTTTTAATCCGCCAGGGACAGAGAAAAGCGCACGCACCCGAATTGTGAGAATCGCAGATGAAACTCGCCAGGATAATTTAGGGACTTTTCCAGATTTTAAAGATGTAAGTGAAGTTCCAAAGTACGGAGTTAGCGTTGGTCCGACCACAATGATTGATGTATCTGACATTGTGATTATGGAACTCATCGGAGCCCATAAAAATAAAGCTTTTAAACGTATCTCAGCGGCAACCGGATATGAAAGTGATTGGCCTTCAACAGTTGTTCGTGAATGTAAGGATTACTACATCCTTGCTGACAAAGCCGCCGCTAACTCTTAATTAGCTGCTATCGCTGTACCAAGTACTGCAGCGTTATTTCCAGCAACCGAATTAACAACTTCTGGTGCTTTTCTACGCTTGGTCACGTTCTTTTCATAACTAGCCAGAACTAGGTTGCGATACAAATCGCTTCCGAGCCACAAGCCTCCACCAATAACGATCTTTGCGGGATCTAGAAATTCAACCATTGCTGCCAGTGATTTACCTAGAACAGCCGCTGCCGAGCCAATAATCTCTTTTGCAATTGGATCCTTCTCGTATTGTGCAAAGACTATTTCAGCACTTGTTACATCTGTCCCCGTCGCCTTTTGATAACGCCTAGCGATTCCCAGTCCAGATGAGAATTGTTCAAGGATCGGACTTTCTTGTGAGTTATCGATCTGGGTTATTCCAAAACCGATTGCCTCGCCGGTCGCCCCAGCCCAAGGTTTTCCACCAATTACCAGCGCGTGCGAGATTCCTGAACTAACTGTTACAAATAAGAAATCTTTAACATCTGCCGCACGTGATTCAGCTAAAGCCATGGCGCGCACATCAGATTCAATAGTCCAGGCAAAGCCGGTTAGTGCAGCAAAATCCTCTTTCGGTTGCACTGACCAAGCGATCTGATCTTTACTATTTAATAGCTGATCTGGAGTTACATATTCGGCAAAGCATGCACCGCCTTTAGTTACTTCCAAATTCTTCTCCTTGGCGACCTGAAGCATCGCTTTAATCAAAGCTTTCGTTATAGCCAAATCTGGATCGGCATCACCGTACAAAGCTGTTCTTGCAGGGACAATCTCGTTATGCAGGATTTCAAATGATTCACCTACGAGTGCACCTGAAATCTTGGAGGCCCCAACATCTATTGAGAGGGTGGCCCTAGTTGAATTCATAATTAATAAGAATAGTCCCTATCCGTTAGAAAGGCTTTTGAGTAGACTGGCCATCAATAATTAATCTTTTACAACTAGGGAGTCTTTCGTGTCTGATATTCGTGTTGGAATCATCGGTGTTGGAATCATGGGCGCAGGTCATGCGCGTTACATAACTGATTCAGTAGATGGCGCAGTTGTCACAGCCTTCTTCGATCTCGATGCCGCACGTATGGATGCACTTGCTAAAGAGCTCTCTGCCAAGTCGGGCGCAACTATCAATATGCACTCATCAGTTGATGCGCTCGTAAATGATCCAACTGTTGATGCAGTAATCATCTGTTCTCCCGATGGTCTTCACCCAGAACACCTAGAACTCTGCGTTAAAGCAAAGAAGCCAACGCTCTGCGAAAAGCCTCTTGCTCCACGCCTAGAAGATGCGAAGAAGATCGCTGAAATCGTTAAGGCATCAGGTGTTCCTGTCGCGCTCGGCTTTATGCGCCGCTTTGATCCAGGTTATGTTCAGATGAAGAAAGAGATCCAGTCAGGCAAGTACGGCGAAGTTATTCAGATCCGCGCCGTGAGCCGCAACGTTTCATCTCCTGGTGCAACAACTGCCGGCATGATCTCTAACTCAGCTGTTCACGAATTCGATATCGCGCGCTGGTTGTTGGAAGAAGAGTTCACAACAGTTTCCGTGGCATATGCCAAGAAGACTTCACACGCTAACCCAGATATTCAAGATGCGATCAGCATCTTGGCTCACACCGAATCTGGCGTTCTTATGACAGTAGATAACTGCGCAAATAGCACCTACGGCTACGACGTACGCGTTGAAGTTCTTATGCAGAACGGTTCACTTGCGCTAAATAACCTCGGCGATTTAACAATCAGCTTTGACTTTGACCTACCTGCACGTAAATCGGGTCGCTTGCACGATAACTGGATCGGTCGCTTTACCGATGCCTACATCGGCGAATTACGCGCTTGGGTAGCCTCAATTAAAGATGGCGTTGTAAATCCAAACCTCGCAACTGTCGATGATGGCATCGCCGCAAGCATCGCTTGCGAAAAGGGAATCGCCTCTCTCTAGCCGATCTGTAAAACCAAGTTTTATGACTGCTGCTGCATAGACCAGAGCGTCCAAATATGTGTGCGCACCGTTAGTGGTTGACGCATGATTTGTACGATCTGGAAAGCAACATCATCTGGGCGCAAATAGCTAGCAAGCTTTGGCTCACCCGCTGTACGTCCAGCTTCAATCGCAAATTGAGTATCTGTTCCTGCAGGACATACCAGCGCTACGCGCACACCTTTTTCGCGGAGTTCGCGATCGAGTCCGCCAGCAAAACCAACTTGTGCATGCTTCGTTCCAGCATAAATTGATTCATCTCCACCGCCACGGAAGCCCGCAACAGATGAAACCATGATGATATCGCCGGCTTTTTTAGCAAGCATCGTTGGAAGTGTGGCGCGAACAATGTGCACGCTACCTTCGTAGTTAGTGCGCATCATGCGATTTACTTCATCATCGCTGTAATCGAGGACTGATCCATACATACCGATACCAGCGTTAGGTACTACGCAATCAATCGTTCCGAAAGCATCAATAGCCTTCTTCGCAACAGCGCGAGCAACGTCTGGAATCGATGAATCTCCAGCCAGGTACGCAGCATTATCTGCGCCAAGTGAGGCAACCATTTCTTGCAACTTAGCTTCGTTGCGCGCATTTAGAACTACTTTGCAACCTAACTCAACGAGTTGCTTGGCAGCTGCAGCACCGATTCCGGTTGTTGCGCCAGTGATTACTACTACTGAACCTTTGATATCTCTTAATTGATAAGTCATACAGGAATACTAAGACAGGCTCCAACTAATTTCTAGAGGGCATCCATAACGGTGATGGTCTCGCCGAAGACATAGTTAGGGCCGATCGCCTGCCACGCCTTGCTGTTCTCGTTGACCATGTGGGCATCCCAAGATGGGCGATCGCTCCAGATCTCCCAGACATTTACAACATCTGGCTTCTGGGTATCGCGGTAGATATCGATGAACTCGCAACCAGCTTCGGTGCGGATAACCGCAATATGGCTCTTGAGTTTTGCGACAAACTCATCAAATTGGCCAGGCTTAACATTTACTTCAACGAATAGAAAGACTTTGCTCATGGCGCAACGGTATCTCTAATCGATTTAAATAAAAAGAAAAGCCTTCCGGTGTGAAAGGCACCGAAAGGCTTATCTCGTGCGCGCGAAGGGATTCGAACCCCTAACCTTCTGATCCGTAGTCAGATGCTCTATCCGTTGAGCTACGCACGCCAGACTGTGAATACTACAACCTTTTCAAATACCACCCAAACTAAGTAATTCCTCGCGTGTAACTGCCTTGACCCGAGGTTTACCTAACGGCTCTCCCGCCGCTACTTCTGCCGCATTAATTGCTTCCCAGTGGGACTGAGAAATCACTTTACTTGCAGGCAATATATCTGCGATATCGCTGCCGCTCTTTGCGCCCTTTAAATCTTCAACTAATAACTTCATTACATCTGCAGCATCTGATTTATTTGTACCGATTACTCCTGATGGTCCGCGCTTTGCCCATCCGACTACGTACATGCTTTCGCTTACGCGGCCTTCGTTATTTACTACTTTTCCACGCTCGTAAGGCACGCCAGGAATACTTGCTGCTTCATAGCCAATAGCAGTGATAACTAGCCCGCATTTAACGCTGAAGGTCTCATCGCTGCCGGTCTTTTGGAAAACAACTTCTTCCACTTTGCCAGCGCCTTTGAATTCAACTGGTGTGGCAAGGAATTGAAACTTCATTGTGCGATCGTGGTTTGTCACTTCTTTTTCAGAGATTAGCAACATCGCATCAAGATTGCTCTTGGTATCTTTCTCGATCTCATCCCCTGCTCGTGAAATCGCGGCTTCAATATCTGACTTAGCCATCAAAACGTTGGTGTGCTCTAACTTCGGAAGTTCACGAAGTTCAGGAGATGTAAAGGCGGCATGTTCTGGTCCGCGGCGAGCGCTAATCACAACTTCACGAATTGAAGATTCTTTAAGCGCTGCAATAGCGTGATCGGCAGTATCTGTTGGATCTAGTTCGCTTGGTTCAAGTGCCAACATTCGCGCCACATCCATGGCAACGTTTCCGGCACCGATAACAACTGCAGTGGTGCAATTTAAATCAATCTTGAAATCTGCAAAGTCTGGGTGTGCGTTATACCAAGGTACAAAGTGAGCCGCAGATATGGATCCTGGTAGATCTTCTCCAGGAATGCCAAGCTTTTTGCCCACTGCTGAACCTGTTGCAATAACCACCGCGTCATACATCTCGCTTAACTGCTCGATCGAAACATCAGTGCCGAGCTCAACGTTGCCGAACAAGCGGAAGTTTCCAGCAGTTGCGATCTTCTCAAAGACTTTCGCCACTGTTTTGATCTTCGGATGATCGGGTGCCACACCACTACGAACTAAGCCCCATGGGGTTGGCAGGCGTTCGATCATGTCGATAGAAAATTGCAGATCTTCGGTCTGCAGATTTTGAAGTGCTTGCGCTGCAAAGTAGCCGGCTGGACCTGCGCCGACGATCGCTACTTTGTAACTAGGCAAGTGAAATCCTTTTCCTAAAGGGCAGAGATTTGCTGAGCGGAGACGAGGAGATTTGAACTCCTGAAGGGTTTAACCCCTTACCTCGTTAGCAGTGAGGCGCACTCGACCGGGCTATGCGACGTCTCCAAGTACAGGGGAAGTATACCTCCCTGTTATCGGCGGATCCTACGCACGATTCGCCAGATTATTAGCGCCAGCAATGCAATTCCCACCCATTGCCAAAATGAAATTGGAAATGGTTTATGTTCTGGCAGCGGTGCACTTTCTCCAGCCAAGGTATTTAAGATCATAAATTCTGCGAATACCCCAGCGTGATCAGTTGCATAAGGTGCCTTGTAACCAATGATCTGCGAGGTGGTTACATCAACTCCATTTTTTGTAAATATGTAATCCAGTCGATCGGTAAAACCGTATTCATTACCCATCGACTGTCCCGCATTTAGACGATCAGGATCTGGGCCGGTTAAAAGTGCGTTCATTCCCCAGGTGTATGTAGTTGGTTCACTTGAATCAGGTCCGGCATCGTTAAATCCAGCGTCAACCATTAATCGGTAAGCGTTGCACTTGCTATCTCCTGCAGGACATTCTTCACTCGCTGTTGGCTGCAAACCTGGATTAGCCGCATTTGCAGACCGTGGATCTCGTGGATCAGCGTTGAAGTCACCGATGACAACTAACGGCATATTTGTATCTTTAAGATCTGCAATCAATTGATTTGCTTGTTTAGCCGCGTTGGGTACTTTATTTTCATCCCAAATCGATTCCAGGTGAGTTGTAACAAAGCGCACTGCAATATCTTCAATATTAATATCGGCCCAGGTATATCCGCGATAGATATTCATAAGCGTTGGAACAATGCTGTAACTATCTTCATATTCGGTATTACCAACCCGAATAACCTGATCGGCCAGGCTCTTTTTGATCGCTAAGGCATCACCGATCTGGAAACCACAGGCGGCTTTGTCTTGGCCAAATAACTTCTGGAATCGTGTTGGGTCTTTGACCATCGTTAAAAATGGAATTGGGTTTATGGAATATCCGGGATTAAATGCAGTGGTTCCATCTTTACTGGCCAAGACATAATCTCCGCCGAGGGCTTCAAGTAGCTGATCGGTGAAGTTAAAGACTTCAGTTTTCTTGCTCCAGGCGTTCTTCTTGCAGTACCAAATAGTGGCCTCCTGCAGGCCTATTACATCTGGCTTATATTCCTTGATTTCGGCGGCAAGTGCGATCGAGCGCCTTGAAAAATCATTTTTATTTACTTGATCCCACATAAATTGTGCAGCAGCGGGCATATCTGGAATTAACTCAAGGGCAACCCCAACATCTGCACCTAGATAGATATTTCGTGACATCACGGTAATTGTTGGTTCTGCCGCTTGCGCTGCATAAGGGGTGAGTAAAGCTGTTGATATTGCGCCAATAAGGGCTGCTGTAACCCCTCGTAATTTCATAGGTTCATTATGTACTCTAAGTCTTATGAATGAGAAGGTTGAAGCCCCAGAAGTAAAGAATGCACGTCCATACGATGTTGCACCGCCTGAGCAATTTACTGAATTCATGCGAACTGGCTGGGCCCCTTCCGATCTCGAAGGTCTGCAACCACTGGAAGTTGTTACCTACGCCTTTACTCGTCGCCAAGTTTTATCGGAAGCTTTTCCAAATATTCGCTTGGTAATTCCTTCCGGAAATTACAAGACTCGTTCCAATGACACCGAATATGTTTACCGTCCGCATAGCGCATTTGCTTATTACAGCGGAGTGCAAGGAGCCGATGCCGTTGCTGATTCAGTTTTACTTTTAGAGCCAAAGGCTGAGGGCGGACACGATGCTTATCTCTACCTGCATCCACGTTCGACTCGCGAAACAGATGCTTTCTACACAGATCGTAAATATGGAGAACTCTGGGTCGGTCGCCATTTCACTCTTGAAGAAGCGGCAACTGTTTATCAGATTGAAACTCGCAATGTAGATAAGATCGAAGATCTGCTCCGTTTTAGCAAGGAAACTTTGTTGATCCGCGGTGAAGATGCCTTGATGGATAAGTTGATCTCAGTTCATGCACGCGAAGCTGAGTTCCAAACATTTACATCTGAACAGCGTCTTGTTAAGGATGAATATGAAGTTGGCCAATTACAGGCTGCAGTTGATTCAACCGGCCGTGGTTTCTCAGATGTAATCGCGGCAATGCCTGCCGCTGCAGACCATCCACGCGGTGAGCGCATTGTCGAAGGCGCGTTCTTTGGTCGCGCCCGCCTTGAGGGTAATGACATTGGCTACACAACTATTGCTGCAGCGGGTTCACATGCCTGCGTGCTGCACTGGATCCGCAACGATGGCGCGGTTCGCAACGGTGAACTCTTGCTTCTTGATGCTGGTGTGGAAATGGATTCGTATTACACCGCAGATATCACGCGTACCTTGCCGGTAAATGGAAAGTTCACACCTGCACAGCGCGCTTTATATATGTTGGTTTACGAGGCGCAGCTTGCGGGTTTTGCGGCAGTTAAGCCAGGCGTACCTTTCTTAGAGATCAATCGCGCTGCACAACGAGTACTTGCTCAAGGTTTAGCAGATATGGGCGTGCTTACCGTTAGCGCAGAAGAATCAATGAAGCCAGAAGTTGGTCTCCACCGTCGTTGGACCTTGCACGGGGTAAGCCACCACTTAGGTCTTGATGTTCACGATTGCGAACATGCGCGTCAAGATATGTACCGCGATGGCGTGCTGCAAGAAGGAATGGTTCTAACGGTTGAACCAGGTCTCTATATCCAGCCTGATGACGAACTCTTTGCTCCTGAATATCGTGGAATCGGTATCCGTATTGAAGACGATGTCATTGTTACTGCAGATGGTTGCCGCAACTTAAGTGAAGATATTCCACGCCATCCTGATGCAATTGAAGCTTGGATGGCTTCAATCCTCGGTTGATTAACTAACTAGCTGTAAACCTAAGTAAGCAGCGGCTAAGCCAAAGCCGAGTGACATAACTAGGTTGATGGTTATCTCGCGATAGCGCTTTAACTCAAACCCTAGATAAATATCGAGCATAAACGTTGACCAAGTTGTAAATGCGCCCGCAAAACCCATGGCTAATAAATCATGAGTGTGATCAGTTTTTGTGAAGGTAAGTCCAATAATAAATGAGCCAATGACATTTACGAGAAAGATTCCGTAGGGCTTATCAGTAAATTTTCGTATGTATTGATCAATCGCAAAGCGCGCGGGTGCGCCAACTGCGGCGCCAAGAATCACATATAAGGTATTCATCTACGCACCGGAATTAACTTGCGGCTAACGGGCAGAACAATAAGCACAATTAGTAGGCTTAAAACTATATTTTCAATTAAGAATAGAAATCCGCCAGAGATCGGTTCTACAACTTGTACTGTAACTGCAGAGAAAGTTGTCATTCCTGCGCAGAATCCCGGCAACAATAAATGCCTAAGTTCGGTAACCCCGCGACGTTCCATTAACACCAAGAGAGCGCTAGCAAGTGCTACACCTAGCAAATTTGCAGCAAGGGTTCCGTTGCGATCATCGGGAATAACAATAGAAAGGCCAAAGCGAACTA
>Ga0315903_10000234_pt1 | contig 83385 bp, 81 predicted proteins | sample LakEriMetagenome_7_FD_203524 | JGI IMG/M metagenome (GOLD analysis project Ga0315903, IMG submission 203524) | Freshwater fungal communities from buoy surface, Lake Erie, Ohio, United States - Buoy 2 MA119 | ecosystem: Environmental > Aquatic > Freshwater > Lake | place: USA: Lake Erie, Ohio... | reverse complement strand
AGGCCGCGGCACAGGCCTATTTCGGGAAAAGCGTTGATAAGCTCTTGCTGCATGAAATGGCCTTTCTGGCTATTCTGCCAAAGGCGCCGGAACGTTATGGGCGCGCCAAAAATGCTAAACTCGCCATGTCTCGTCGTAATTGGGTGCTTGGCGAAATGCGCGCGAATGGATGGATTACCGATGCGCAGCTTGCTGCTGCTCGTGCCAAACCGCTTGGCCTCGTGACGCAACGCGGCACTGCTTATAAAAATGTCGGTGGTTATTTTGCAGAAGAAGTGCGGCGCCAGCTTATCGAAAAATTTGGCGAAACGGACGAAGCGGGCCCCTATAGCGTATATTCGGGCGGGCTTTGGGTCCGATCGTCAATGCATCCCGAACATCAAATTGCGGCAACCAAAGCGTTGCGTGAAGGCTTGCTGCGTTACAATGCCGGCAAGGCTTGGAAAGCCAATTTGGGTACAATTGACGTAACCGATGATAAATGGCCATCCCGTTTCGCGTCGACCAATATCGGCATTGATTATGCCAATTGGCGTGCAGGTGTCGCGCTGGGCAAGGGGCGCGTCGGATTTGCAGATGGTTCTACCGGGCGCCTTGATGGTAGCCCTGCCGCGATGAAGGCAGGCGATGTCATCGCTGTTGCCCCCAATGGCGCCAACAGCTTCGTTGTCCGCAGCGTACCAGAGGTTGGCGGCGGCATGGTTGTCCAAGATCCTTTCAACGGCCGTGTGCTTGCGGTGCAAGGTGGCTTTGACAATCGTATATCCAGTTTCAACCGGGCGACACAGGCACAAAGGCAGCCCGGATCAACCATTAAACCGTTTGTCTACGCAACTGCGCTCGACAATGGAATGACACCCGCGTCGATTATCGTCGATGGTCCGTATTGCGTCTGGCAAGGCGCGAACTTAGGTCAAAAATGCTTTCGCAACTTCACAGGTGGCGGGGCAGGGCCGCAGACCATGCGTTGGGGGCTCGAGCAATCACGCAACCTGATGACAGTGCGGGCGGCGGCGGAATCCGGCATGGACAATGTGACCGACACCTTGCGTGACATGTCGATAGGGGATTATCCGGATTATCTTTCCTACGCGCTGGGTGCGGGGGATACGACGGTGTTGAAGATGGTCAACGCTTATTCGATGCTGGTTAATCATGGCCGTGAATTGAAGCCGACATTCATTGATTTCGCGCAAAATCGCAAAGGCAAGGTTATTTGGCCGGCCAAGTGGAAGCCCTGCACGGGGTGCCGCGCGCCTGATTGGAATGGCAAGCCAATGCCGCGCTTCACACCTACGGGCAAGCAAGTCATGGATCCTATCACAGCGTATCAAGTCGTGCATATGTTGGAAGGCGTGATTCAGCGCGGTACCGCTGTTACATTGCGCGAACTTGACCGGCCATTGTTCGGCAAAACAGGAACAACAACTGGCCCTACGAATGTCTGGTTCATTGGCGGATCACCGCATTTGGTTGCTGGCGTCTATCTGGGCTTTGATCAACCGCGCAATATGGGTGGTTATGCGCAGGGAAGCTCGCTTGCTGCGCCTATATTTAAACAATTCGCACGCACAGCGATGGCCGATATGCCGAAGACGCCTTTCATCGCGCCTGCAGGTACACGGCTTGTCCGCGTAGATCGCAGGAGTGGCAAGCGGGTTTATGGTGCTTGGCCGAGTGACGACCCGCTAAGCGCGGTGATCTGGGAAGCCTTCAAGGCTGAGACCGAACCAAAACGGTCAATCCGTCAGGAAGAACTAGCCGCCCGGGATGACAAGCCAAAGAAAGCTGCTGAAGCTCAGTCTGGCGGTACGGCTGGGGCGGCCAATGCCCCGAGCGCAAGTGTCGGGACAAAACGCGACCAGGAGTTTATCCAGCAAGAGGGCGGAATTTATTAGGCGCAGTGCATGATAAATTTGTTTCGCGGCGGATAATTCTGTTTATCGCTGCCTTTGACTTGAGCGTCCAATCAGCTAAAGGCCGCGGCTGACCTTTTCATTCCCTTGGAGTTTCTTATGCGCGCCGACGCAGAAGGCTATGTTGCCCGCATTGATGCCGCCCTCAACCTCGTGAAGATGTCGCTGGATTGGGAGCGCGCACTGCGTCGCTTGGACGAGCTGAACGCCAAGGTTGAGGACCCGACTTTGTGGGATAATCCAAAGGCGGCCGAAGAAGTCATGCGCGAACGCCGCCGGTTGGACGCCGCGATTGGCACTGTGCGTGAAATCGACGCTGATAAGGCGGGGACGGTTGAGTTAATCGAGCTTGCTGAAATGGAAGGCGACGCCGAGTTGGGCGATGAAGGCGCCGCAGCGTTGAAAGCATTGGCTGACCGGGCTGATCGCGACAAGGTTTCTGCATTGCTGTCGGGAGAGGCTGACGGCAACGACACCTTCATTGAAATTCATGCTGGTGCTGGCGGCACCGAGAGCCAGGACTGGGCGGAAATGCTGCAACGCATGTATTATCGCTGGGCCGAACAACGCGGCTACAAGGTTGAGATGGTCGATTATCAGGCAGGTGATCAGGCAGGGATAAAATCGGCCACATTGCTGGTAAAAGGCGAGAATGCCTATGGCTATGCCAAGACCGAAAGTGGCGTCCATCGCTTGGTCCGTATTTCACCTTATGACAGCGCGGCAAAGCGGCATACGAGCTTTTCAAGCGTCTGGGTCTATCCAGTTATCGACGACAATATCGATATTGAAATCAACGAAGGCGATTTGAAGATCGATACATACCGCGCGTCCGGCGCAGGCGGGCAGCACGTTAACACGACGGACTCTGCTGTCCGCATTACGCACAAGCCGTCAGGCATTGTTGTTGCTAGCCAGAATGACCGCAGCCAGCATAAAAACCGCGCCACCGCGATGGGCATGTTGAAAGCGCGGTTATATGAAGCTGAACTGCGCAAGCGCGAAGAAGTCGCAAGCGGCGAATATGCAGCCAAAACCGAAATCGGCTGGGGGCACCAGATCCGCTCCTACGTGTTGCAGCCATACCAAATGGTTAAAGACCTGCGCACCGGCGTCACGTCGCCGACGCCCAGCGACGTGCTCGACGGCGACTTAGACAATTTCATCGCCGCAGCATTGGCCCAGCGGGTAACGGGCGAGGCTGTTGCGGTTGACGACGTAGATTAATTCTAGGTCTGGCGGTCAAACCCGTCCTTAATCCCCCGGTGACGATGCGCTTCCTGCCAGCAACCCTCCGTCCAAATGTACTTCGCTGCCCGTCATATAGCTTGCGTCATCTGATGCCAGCAGCAGGGTGATAGCGCTCTCGATGCTGCGAACGCTGCCGAACAATCACTTCAAGCTAAAAAACCGAGTTGACGCTTGCGTCAAGTGCGTGGGCTCCTTAAAAGACGTGTCTTAATCAGACGATTAAAATCCTATCGAAATGGAAAGCACTTCATGACCGGTTCTTCCCCCAAATCCGGTCCGTTAAGCGGCATAAAGATTGTTGAGCTCGCCGGTATCGGGCCTGGACCTTATGCTGGGCAGTTGCTGGCGGACATGGGGGCGGATGTGATTGTCATCGACAGGCCGGGTGGCTCAATCGTGCCCAAGGCCATTGATGGGCGTGGTAAAAAATCAATCATCCTTGATTTGAAGAAGCCTGAAGCGGTGGCGGCATTGTTGAAGCTGGTTGCGTCGGCTGATGTCTTGATTGAGGGACTTCGGCCAGGTGTGACCGAGAGGATGGGGGTCGGTCCCGATGCATGCCACGCGGTCAATCCTGGTCTGATTTATGGCCGGATGACAGGCTGGGGCCAAACGGGTCCGTGGAACCAAATGGCCGGGCATGACATTAATTATATTGGCATGACGGGTGTTTTGAACGCGATCGGCAAGGACGGGCAGCCGCCGGTTCCGCCGCTCAACATGGTTGGCGATTTTGGCGGTGGTTCGATGTTTCTGGTCAACGGTATTCTTGCCGCTTTGGTCGAACGCGCACGGACAGGCAAAGGCAATATCGTGGATGCGGCGATTGTCGATGGCACCAACAGCCTGATGAGCTTTGTTCATGGCATGGCCGGGCTTGGCCAATGGCGCACGCAGCGTGAAGCAAATTTACTCGACGGGGCGACGCCATTCTACCGTTGTTATATGACATCTGACGGTAAGTTTATGGCGGTTGGTTGCATTGAACCGCAGTTTTTCGCTGCGATGATGGAGCGTTTGCCCATCGACAAAGATGCCTATGGTGGTCAGCATGATCGTGCCGCTTGGGCTAAGCAGCATGAGTTGCTTGAAGATATATTCGCGACCAAAACGCGCGACGAATGGGAAGCGATTTTCGCCGGAACCGACGCCTGTGTTACACCGGTGCTGGATTATGTCGAAGCCGCATCCCATCCCGCAAACGCAGCGCGGCAAGCCTTTGTACAGGATGGTCGTTGGTTGCATCCGCAGGTTGCGCCGCGCCTTGCAACACAGCCATTGGCTTCCCATTTCGATATTGCGACAAAAGGCGGCGATTATGCCGCCATATTGACCGAGGCTGGCCTTGGTGAACAGGAAATCTCACAACTGATCGCGGCGGGCGCCGTGGTCGCAAACAAGGACTGAATATGACCGAAGCCTATATTTATGATGCGGTGCGCAGCCCGCGCGGCAAGGGGCGTCCTGATGGCGCTTTGCATGAAATTACGCCTGTAGATCTGGCATCACAAGTGTTGGCCGCAATCCGCGACCGCAATGGTCTGTCGGGCGAAGAGATTGAGGATGTGGCCTTTGGTTGCGTTTCGCCTGTGGGAGAACAAGGCGCAGTCATTACGCGCACCGCGGTCCTCGCTGCGGGCTATCCACACACGACTTCGGGTATTCAAGTGAACCGTTTTTGTGGTTCAGGTCTTGAGGCATCCAACATTGCCGCGGCCAAGGTGAAATCCGGCGAGTGCGATCTGGCGGTAGGCGGCGGCATTGAATCGATGAGCCGCGTGCCCATGGGTTCAGACGGCGGTGCATGGCCAATTGACCCACGTTCGGCCATTGCCAACTACTTTATCCCGCAAGGCATTTCCGCAGATCTTATCGCCACCAAATATGGCTATAGCCGCGATGATGTCGATGCATATGCTGTTGAAAGCCAGAAGCGGGCTGGACGCGCATGGGCCGAAAAACGCTTTGCGCGCTCCATCCTGCCGATCAAGGACGTCATTGGGGAGATCGTGCTTGACCATGACGAATTGATGCGCCCGCAAACCGATATGCAATCTTTGGGTGCATTGGCCCCTGCCTTCCAGATGATGGGCACGATGATGCCCGGCTTTGATGACATTGCTATCATGCGCTATCCCGACGTTGAAAAGATTAACCATGTCCATCATGCGGGCAACAGCTCCGGCATTGTCGATGGTTCCGCCGCCGTGTTGATCGGCACCAAGGAAGCGGGTGAAAAATACGGCCTGAAGGCGCGGGCGCGGATCGTGTCGATGGCATCCATCGGTTCGGAACCCGCCATCATGCTCACGGGTCCTGAATTCGCTGCACAAAAGGCGCTGGCGCGCGCAGGCATGGACAAAAACGACATTGACGTGTGGGAATTGAACGAAGCATTTGCTTCTGTTGTTCTGCGTTTCATGGAAGCGATGCACATCGACCATTCTGACATCAATGTGAACGGCGGTGCAATCGCTATGGGACATCCTTTGGGTGCAACGGGTGCAATGATCCTTGGGACTGTATTGGATGAGCTGGAACGTTCGGGCAAGTCGACTGCGCTTACTACCCTGTGCATCGGCGCGGGCATGGGCACCGCAACCATCATTGAACGCGTGAATTGATCGGGACAGAAAACATGACTTACAAAACTTTCTCCGTCGATATCGACGCCGATGGCATTGCACTTTTAACCATCGATCTACCCGACGCCTCCATGAATGTATGGAATGGCGCATTGATTGAAGATTTCGCCAAATGGGTTGATGATTTCACGACCAACGACGCCGTAAAGGGCGCGGTCATCACCTCGGGCAAAAAATCCGGCTTCTTAGCAGGCGCGGACCTTACCATGTTAGGCGGCGCGAAGGCGAACAGCACCAAAGAAGCTTTTGACCAAGCATTTGCGTTGAACGCATTGTTGCGCAAAATGGAATCCGGCGGTCATTCGGCCAAGGACCTGAGTTCTGGTAAAGCTTTGGCAAAGCCAGTGGCTTGCGCGCTTAATGGGCTTGCCTTGGGCGGCGGGCTCGAGCTCGCTTTGGCGTGTCATTACCGCGTCGTTGTTGATCAACCTAAAATTCAACTTGGTATGCCAGAAGTCATGGTTGGCTTGCTGCCCGGTGGCGGCGGTACACAAAGGACGCCGCGCCTGATCGGTCTGCAGAATGCAGCGATGATGATCATTCAAGGCAAGGCGCTCGATCCTGCCACGGCAAAGGCGCAAGGCCTCGTCCATGAAGTCGCGCCAGCGGCTGAACTGATTGCGCATGCGAAGGCCTGGGTGAAAGCCAATCCGAAGGTCACAGCACCTTGGGATAGGAAAGATTTCAAATTCCCGGGTGGGGCAGGGGCAATGGACCCGCGCGCCGTGCAGTTATTCGTTGGCCTCAACGCCATGGCGCACAAGGAAAGCAAAGGCAATTTCGATGCGATAAAGGCGATACTGTCTTGCCTGTATGAAGGCTCGATCTTGCCATTTGATACAGCGCTGCGTGTGGAATCGAAATATTTCACAAAGTTGCTTTCGGGTAGCCAAGCCAAAAACATGATCCGTACCTTGTTCATTAACAAGCAGGCAGCTGAAAAGGGCGCTGGCCGTCCTATCGGTGTACCTCCGGTGGAGATCAAGAAAGTTGGCGTGTTGGGCGGCGGCCTGATGGGTTCGGGCATCACGCACGTCACCGTCAAAGGCGGCATGGATGTCGTTGTTCTCGATCGTAGCTTGGAAGACGCCAACAAGGCCGTCGATTACAGCCGTAAGATCATCGACAAGGCCGTTAGCCGTGGCAAGATGACCAAGGAGGCTGGCGACGCCTTCATGGCGCGCATTACGCCAACGGACAATTATGACGACCTAAAAGATGTCGATCTGATTATTGAAGCCGTGTTTGAACGCCCTGATGTGAAGGCGGACGTTATAAAGAAAGCCGAAGCGGTTATTCGCCCAGATGTCGTCTTCGCTTCCAACACGTCGACCCTACCGATTACAGGCCTTGCCAAAAATTCGTCGCGGCCGGAATTGTTCGTTGGTCTGCATTTCTTTTCACCCGTTGAAAAGATGCCGTTGCTGGAGATCATCCCCGGCGCGTTGACAGGTGACCGTGCCTTGGCAGCGGCGTTTGATTATAACGCCAAAATCAAGAAAACGCCGATTGTCGTTAAGGATGTGCGTGGATTTTTCACCAACCGGGTGTTCCCGCCATATATGGGTGAGGCGATGAAGCTGGTGACTGAGGGCGTAAAGCCAGCGTTGATTGAAAACGCATCAAAGGCGCTTGGCATGCCCATCGGTCCGCTGGCGTTGCTTGATGAAACCACCTTGCAATTGGGCTATGACGTTATGCAGTCGACCAAGAAGGAATTGGGCGACGCGTATCAGCCAAGCGGCACCGAAGACTTTATGGAGTTGATGGTGGTCAAGCTTGGCCGCAAGGGGCGCCGCTTTGGTTCAGGCTTTTACGATTATGATGCTAAGGGCGAACGGCTGAGCCTGTGGCAAGGCATGGCGGAGCATTATCCGCTCGCCGCCGAACAGCCTTCGGTGGAAGAGGTGAAGCAACGTTTGTTGTACATCCAACTGATCGCGACAGCGCAGTGCTTTGAAGAAGATGTTGTCAAAGACCCGCAAAGTGCCGATTTGGGCGCGATCTTTGGTTGGGGCTTTGCACCTTATACCGGCGGTCCCATGAGCTATATCGACACGGTTGGGCTGGAAAACTTCGTCCGCACCGCTGACAATCTTGCGCAACGTTTTGGCCATCGGTTTGCACCGCCCAAAAGCTTCCGTGAGATGGCAGACAAGGGCGAGACTTTGTATAAAACCGCCGCTTAAAACCAGAACGGCAGACACAAAAAAGGGCGACCTCCACGCGGAGGCCGCCCTTTTTGTTTGCAACGTTCGTTTAGAACTTGGCGCGGACGGTCAGGCCGTACATGCGGGGTTCCTCAACGAAGCCAATACGCGAACGAGAGCCTGCAGGGCCGCGAAGCGGGCTGTTGGCGGTGATACCGCGGGTTATCTCATTGCTTAGGTTGGTACCCCATAATTCAAAGGTCAGCTGTTCATTCGGCGTGGTGAGGCCGATGCGTGCATTTATTTTGAAATAGGCATCCTGATAATCCAGAGGGACTGGCAGGTTGTTGGTATCCAAAGGAATCGTGCTGGTACGACGGCGATCCGAATAGTTGATATTACCGTTAACCAGCAGACCCCAGCCAGCATCATTGACCTGCCCTTCATAGGTAAGGCCAACAACACCCGCAAATTTCGGCGCATTGGTCAAAGAAGATCCGCACAGGCGGTTAATCGATGCCTGAGCCCCTGCAATAGCATCGCCGGTGTTGCAATTCTTGGGATACCGCGCATTGGCATAAGTTGCAGAAACATTGGCCGAGATATTGTCGCTCAGCTTACCAAATAGCTCCAGCTCAGCACCGGTTGAGCGGGCAGAGTGGACGTTAAAGGTAAGAAACTGAACGCCGGTGAATTCCAGCACCTGGAAATCGGTCATCTTCATGTCGAACAGTGCCAGGTTGGCTTTGATCGATCCGAACAAAGTCGCCTTTGCGCCGATTTCAATCTGGTCAACCTTTTCGGACTTAAAGTCTGGTTCAGCGTAGACTGGTGCCACGACAGTACCTGCTTGTAACCCAGCAAGAACGGCTGCCGAATTCTGCAAGGATGCAGACATCGGGTCTAGGTTGAAGCCGCCGGATTTGAAGCCATGGCTGTAACCAGCGTAGAGCAGGAGATCTTCATTCGCCTTGTACCCGACCTGTCCGGTATAGGTAATCTCGTCATCCTTGAACGTGTCTGACCATGTGCGTGGCAAAAGCAGCAAACGGCTTGCCAGGCCACCGCCCACCGCTGCTGGTGCTGTCAAATTGGTAGAAACTGCAAAGGGGAAGCAGTTCAAGAGGATTGCGCCTCCTTGAAGCGTCGCGGGAACTTGACCGGTCAAAACAGCGTTAGTGGTGGCCTGACAGGCGCTAGCTCCCGCCCCGTTTGTCGCGGCGAGTTGGTTAAAGGATGCCTCTTTTTCTTCCTTCACATAGCGTGCGCCCAAGGTGAGGCTTAGCTTGTCGGTGATGTTCAAAACATTATGTGTGAACACGGACCAGCTTTTGGCATTTTGCAGGAAGCGGTTTTCGGCATAATTGCCGTTGGCGTCAACGGCAACACCGCCATTGCCAGCCCTAGTAAACGCCAACAATGGGTTTACGCCCGCACGATCAGCGAAGTTGAATGCACTGTTCGTTTTTTGGAAATCGGCATTCAAAGTCATAGTCTGGTCGGCCCTGATATCTTCATCGCCATAGAAACCGCCAATCAACCAATCGAGCTTGTCGTTAAAGGCTGTGCCTTGAATACGCAGTTCTTGGGTCATGGTTTTGATATGGTCGCCAGATGGCAAGATGCCGGGACGTGAAGTCGTGGCGCCATTGCCTACTGTGTAGGTGTCGTTGCTGGTGAAGCCGCCTGTGGTGGTCGAGTTCGAATCAAATTTCCGATAAGAACCGATATATGTCAGCTTGGCACCGCCCAAATCCCACTTCAGTTCGCCCGACACGCCCCATTGCTTGGAACCGTTGAGAAAGTTTTTGGCATTGATGGAAAGATTGTTCAGTGCAGAGCTGCCCGATTGATTAACACCATCGCTCGCCAAACCATGTAGCGCCGAGAAAGGTGCCAGTTCGGTTTCACGAACGATGACGGCCTGACAGCATTGCTCGTCCGTCTTGGCGTAATCCGCAAGCAAACGGATGCTGACATCCGCATTGGGTTCGACGTAAAGTTGTCCGCGCAACATATAGCGGTCACGATCATTGCTTTCGACGCCAGATGGGGTTTTCAAATAACCGTCACGCTTGCGCCATGTGCCGGACACACGAAGGCCTGCGACATCTTGTACAACAGGAACGCTGACACCTGCCTGCAAGTTCATGAAATTGTAATTGCCGTAGCTGGCATTCACAAAGCCCTCGGTCGTCGACAGGCTAGGGCGCTTTGTAGTTACATTCAGCGCACCTGCTGAGGTGTTGCGGCCGAACAGCGTGCCTTGCGGACCACGTAAGATTTCAAGGCGCTCAAGATCAACGAGGTCGCCGAGTGCAACGCCGGGACGTGACTGGTAAACACCGTCAATGAATACGCCAACCGAGCTTTCAAGGCCAGTATTGTTGCCGGTCGTGCCGACGCCACGAATTTTGATCGAAGTGCCTTGCGTTTCAGTCTGCGATGACTGGATGTTGAAGCTGGGGGAAATCGCCGCCAAATTCTTAATATCGTTGATGCCCTGACGCTCCAAAGCCTCTGGCGCGACAGCGGTCACGGCAAGCGGAATGTCCTGCACATCCATAGCACGCAAAGTCGCGGTCACGATGATAGGTTCATCACCACTATCTTCTTCGGCTTGAGCTGTTTGGGCATAAGCTGCTGGCACCAGCATGGCGCTGCAGATAGTGCTGCACAAAGCAGCGGAAATAACACGATTAAATCGACGCATTTCTCTCTCCTCCATTTAACCGAAAAACCATGGGCATTTACTGCTCTTATATGGTTGACGGCACTTTAAACACTTCCCGGGCGGGAAAATTCCGGGAAGAAACTCAACTAACGCCCCATCCTATCGCCGAAATCTTACAAATCCAGCGATTTAATTGCACGATTGAAAATATCATTTTGCTGTGGCTTTTGCGCCTCGTGTCGCTAATCATCTCAAACTATGTTTGACCGCCCCACAATCTTGGACGAGGCATTTTGTCGCCGCGTCGCTGCGCATGACTTCCCAGCTACACGTTCGAGCCACGCTGCTGAAATGGTTGCATCGGACGTACTTGTTGACCTGTTCGATAGTCAGATTATGAGCCGCCATCTCGACCTTTGGGCGCGGCGTTCCAAAGGCAAAACCTTTTATTCTATTGGCAGTTCGGGGCATGAGGGCACAGCAGCAATGGCGGCCGCAACGCGTTCGACCGATATGGCATTTCTGCATTACCGAGATGCTGCGTTTCTGATCCAGCGTAAGAAGCAAGCAGGCGGATTGACGCCGTTGAACGACATGGCCTTGTCTTTTGCTGCATCAGCCGATGACCCGATATCAGGGGGGCGCCACAAAGTATTGGGATGCGCACATACCTTTGTACCGCCGCAAACCAGCACGATCGCTTCACATTTGCCCAAGGCTGTTGGCGCGGCGCATTCTCTCGGCATGGCGCAAAGGTTGCAGCTTACGGATGCCGTGCTGCCGCATGACTCGATAATCCTATGTTCCTTTGGCGATGCGTCTGCGAACCATTCAACGTCGCAAGGTGCATTCAACGCCGCGTGCTGGGCCGCGTATCAGCATTTGCCCATGCCTATTGTCTTTCTATGTGAAGATAACGGCATTGGGATTTCCGTGCGCACGCCGGGCGGTTGGATTGCCGCCAATTTCGCGCACAGGCCGGCGCTGAATTATATAAGCTGCGATGGCGCAGACCTGAATGATGCCTTGCGCGGATGCGCAGAAGCGGTGAACTTCGCCCGCACACGGCGTAAGCCGGTTTTTCTGCACATGCAGACGATCCGACTGATGGGGCATGCCGGCGCCGACGTTGAGTTAAGCTACGCACCGATTGCACAGATTGAGGCGGCAGAGGCCCAGGATCCGCTGCTACACAGCGCGCGTATCTTGCATGAACAGGCGGGCATGTCAGGCGCAGAAATCGTTGCACGCTATGAAGATATGCGCGCACGGGTAGAAAGCGTGGCGCAGGATGCTTTAGCGAAGCCGCGACTATTGACGGCGGCTGAGGTCATGGCGTCGATTGAACCGCCCACATCTGCAAAGCCACCGCAGTCCATGCCTGATGCTGCGGAGCGTGATGCCCTATTCATCAAAGACGCACGCAACCTTGCCAAGCCAGTGACATTGGCCAAAAGCATCAATTTTGCATTGGCAGATATAATGCTGCGATATCCCAATATCGCGGTGTTTGGCGAAGATGTCGCACGCAAGGGTGGCGTCTATGGCGTGACACAGGGCTTGCAAGAGAAATTCGGCGCGGCGCGTGTGTTTGACACATTGCTAGATGAACAAACAATCTTGGGCCTTGCCATTGGCATGGCGCATAATGGCTTTGTGCCAATGCCCGAAATCCAGTTCTTAGCCTATCTGCACAATGCCGAAGATCAGATCCGTGGCGAAGCGGCGACCTTATCTTTCTTTTCAAACCAGCAATATCGCAACCCAATGGTTATCCGTATTGCTGGCTTGCCATATCAAAAGGGGTTTGGCGGGCATTTCCATAATGACAATAGCTTGGCCGTCCTGACGGATATTCCCGGCATCATCGTTGCGTGTCCCTCCAGCGCCGCTGATGCGCCAGCAATGTTAAGGGAATGCGTTCGTCTGGCGCATGAGGATGGGCGGGTCGTGGTCTTTATTGAACCTATCGCCCTATATCATACGACCGACCTGCAGCAGCCGGAGGATGGCGGGTGGACTGCACCTTATGTTACGCCAGATCAGGACAAGGCGATTGCACATGGTGTGCTTGGTCAATCTGGTAAAGGTACTGAGCTTGCGATCATAACCTATGGAAATGGTTGTTTTCTTTCGTGCCAGGCGGCAGATGAATTGGAAGCGAGCGGGATTGATCTGCGGATTATCGATCTACGCTGGCTGCATCCGTTAAATGCCGAGGCAATTGTCGCGGCCGTGGCAGATTGTAGAAAGATTTTGATCGTCGACGAATGCCGCAAGTCGGGAAGCCTCAGCGAAAAGTTGATGACCATTTTGACCGAAGCAGGGCGCGGTAATGCCGTAAGCCGGATTACAGCCGAGGATTGCTTCATTCCTTTAGGGCCAGCGGCTGAACTGGTGCTACCCAGCAAAGCATCTATAATCGAAGCGGCACGGGCGGCAGTAGCATGAAAAAACGGGCTTTAGTTATTTGTCCGGGGCGCGGGACCTATAATGCTGCAGAACTTGGCTATCTGAAAGCGCACCATACGGCGCGTAAAGGCGTTATTGCGACGGTTGACGCCGTCCGCACCCCGATGGGGCAGATGACTATCTCGCAGCTTGATGCCGCAGACAAATACGCGCCAGCGGTCCATATGACGGGCGATAATGCCTCGGCGTTGATTTACGCCTGCGCTATGGCAGACTTTGCTGCGATTGACCGCGAACAATATAACATTGTCGCTGTAACTGGCAATTCTATGGGTTGGTATCTGGCCTTGGCTTGTGCGGGTATAGTCGATCTTGCCAGCGGGGCGCGGCTCGTCAACAATATGGGCGGCATAATGCATCAGCATGGGGTTGGCGGACAGATTGTCTGGTCTATCTGTGATGATAATTGGAATGTTCAGAAAGATAAATTATTATTTATTAATAATTTGATGATTGAAGCATCTATGATTTCTGAAGTTAGTATTTATATTTCCATCCGGTTCGGCGGGATGATTGTGCTTGCCGCGAACGAAGCTGGGCTCAAGTGGTTGATGGAGCGCCTACCTAAAGACGACCGCTTCCCTTTAAGGTTGATGCAACATGCTGCATTTCATAGTCCCTTGCTAAACCATATCTTGCCGATGGCGCGGGCAGAGAATCCGCTTAGCGATTTTGGGGTTGGCGAAATTCCGGCGATTGACGGGCGGGGCCGAATTTGGTCCCCGCGTGCGTTCAGCCGTGAGGCCATTTATGATTACACGCTCGGTGCGCAATTGACCGATAGTTATGATTTTACCCGTGCGGTCCAAGTCGCGGCTGCAGAGTTTGCACCCGATACGATCATTGTGCTTGGCCCCGGTACAACCCTAGGCGCGCCAACCATTCAGGCGCTGATAGCTTCGGGCTGGCGCGGTCTGTCGAGTAAAGCGGACTTTCAGGCGCGGCAGCAGGAGGAACTTATGCTCATTTCCATGGGCATGGCTGAGCAGCGCGCTTGGGCGTTAAGCTAAGCACTGCATACGAATAAGCCCTAGACGCCCCGCCGTTTGCGGATAAAGGGAATGGCAATTTTGCAAGGCCATTATCTGCTGCCTTGCCAGGAGATTGATGGAATGCGGGACCATAGTTCAACCTTGCTGCTGTTCGGGGCGACGGGTGACCTTTCGCGCAGGATGCTGCTGCCGTCTTTATACGCATTGCATGCTGATGTTTTGATTCACCCGGCTTTGCGGATTTTTTGCACTGCGCGAAGTGCGCTGACCGACGAAGCCTTTCGCGACATGGCGCGCGGGGCATTGTGCGAATTTCTGCCCGACGACCGCAAGGCCGAAGGATTGATAGACGCCTTCTTGCTGCGTTTGCATTATGTCGCGTTAGACGCGTCCAATCCTGATGGCTTTACCGAACTGGCAGCGACAATAGGTGATATCTCGGGGGGTTTGTCGATCTTCCTGTCCACAGCGCCGTCTTTGTTCGAAGCGACGATCAAGGGCCTACATTATGCCGGGCTTTCGGGCGAGAATGTCCGTATTGGTCTCGAAAAACCCTTGGGCAATGATCTTGCGTCCTCGTGCCACATCAATGACGCCGTCAATGCCGTATTCCCCGAAAAACGCACCTTCCGCATTGACCATTATCTGGGCAAGGAAACCGTTCAGAACCTGATGGCGTTACGCTTTGCCAATATGTTGTTTGAACCATTGTGGAATGCCAATGCCATCGAACATGTGCAGATTACCGTGAGCGAGACGGTCGGACTTGAGGGGCGCGCGGGCTTTTACGATGATACGGGCGCGCTGCGGGACATGGTGCAGAACCATATGCTGCAATTGCTCGCACTGACCGCGATGGAGCCGCCCGCCAGCCTTGATGCCACCGCCATTCGTGACGAAAAGGTGAAGGTTCTGCGCGCGCTCCGTCCTGTGGCTGAAGGCGACGTTGTTACCGGTAAATACATCGAAGGTGCGGTCCAAGGCGATGCAGTCAAAAGCTATGAAAGCGATCTTGGCAAAGCGTCCGATACCGAAACCTTCGTTGCGATTAAGGCGTATGTCGACAATTGGCGCTGGCAGGGCGTTCCGTTTTTCTTGCGTACGGGCAAACGATTACCCGAACGGCGCAGCGAGATTGTCATTCAATTCAAGCCCGTGCCGCACAATGTGTTCCGTGACCGTGGCGGTAAGCTTGAGGCGAATACACTTATCATTCGGTTACAGCCGGAGGAATATGTGCGGTTGTTGGTGATGGCAAAAGAACCCGGACTGGACCGGGGCGGGGTTACTTTGCGCGAAGTGCCGCTGGATTTGTCGCTAACGGCAGCCTTTGCCGGATCGCGCAGGCGGATTGCGTATGAAAGACTGCTTCTCGACCTCATAGAAGGCGACCAGACGCTATTTGTCCGCCGGGATGAAGTTGAGGCACAGTGGGCATGGATCGATGCCATACGGGCGTTGTGGAACGTCACGGCACTTAAGCCGAAGGCCTATGGCGCAGGAAGCTGGGGTCCGAATGCGGCGATTGCGCTGACTGAACGCGATGGAGTGAGCTGGCATGAGTAAATTGCACTTTGCCATCGAAGCTGTCACTGCGCGGATTATTGAACGCTCCAAGCCGGGGCGTCGGGCCTATCTCGACCTGATTGCCAAGCAACGCGACGCTGGTGTTAACCGCCCGGTTTTAAGCTGCGGTAACCTTGCGCATGGCTTTGCCGCCAGTGGCGAGGACAAGGCGTCGATCCGCGATGGCAAGGCGATGAATATCGGCATTATCAGCGCGTATAACGATATGCTCTCCGCGCATCAGCCTTATGGCCGTTATCCAGAGCAGATGAAAATTTTCGCGCGTGAGGTTGGTGCCACCGCGCAAGTTGCAGGATCAACGCCTGCCATGTGCGATGGTGTCACGCAGGGGCAGGATTCGATGGAGCTGTCGTTGTTCAGCCGCGACGTAATCGCGATGGCAACGGCGGTAGGTCTGAGCCATGGCATGTTCGAAAGCGTCGCGATGCTTGGCATTTGCGACAAGATTGTGCCTGGTCTGTTGATCGGCGCTTTGCGCTTCGGCCATTTGCCGACCATCCTTGTGCCAGCCGGCCCAATGCCGTCTGGCCTTGCCAACAAGGAAAAACAACGCGTTCGGCAGCTTTATGCCGAGGGTAAAGTGGGCCGCGCCGAATTGCTTGAGGCAGAGGCCGCGTCTTATCATAGCGCGGGCACCTGCACCTTTTACGGCACCGCAAATTCCAACCAGATGATGATGGAAGTGATGGGGCTGCATATACCCGGTTCCGCCTTTATTAACCCCGGCACGAAATTGCGGACCGAATTAACCCGCGCCGCCGTCCACCGCCTGAGCAAGATTGGATGGGATGGCGATGATTATCGACCCTTGGGGCTTTGTGTGGATGAAAAAGCGATTGTAAATGCCTGCGTTGGCTTGCTCGCGACGGGTGGTTCAACCAACCATGCGCTGCATATTCCGGCAATCGCGCGGGCGGCGGGGATCATTATCGATTGGGAAGATTTGGACCAACTGTCCTCGGCTGTTCCGCTCATTGCGCGGGTCTATCCAAATGGCTCGGGCGATGTGAACCATTTCCACGCGGCGGGCGGCATGGGCTATGTTATTCGCGAACTGATTGATGCGGGCCTTTTGCACCGCGATATCATGACGGTCGCAGGCAATGATTTGGCAGATTATGGGCGTGAGCCAATGTTGGAGAATGACCAGCTGGTCTGGCAAGATGCGCCAGCAGTTACTGCCGACGACACTATGCTGCGGCCTCCATCTGCGCCGTTCAGCCCCGATGGCGGGATGCGTTTGGTGACGGGCAATTTGGGCCGCGCAACATTTAAGACCAGCGCAGTTGATCCTGCACGCTGGACGACAGAAGCACCCGTCCGTGTGTTTCATGACCAGAATGAGGCATTGGCAGCATTCAAGGCGGGCGAATTGGATCGCGATGTCGTGGTCGTTATCCGCTTCCAAGGACCAGTTGCCAATGGCATGCCCGAATTGCACAAGCTGACTCCGCCCTTGGGTGTTTTGCAGGATAAGGGCTTTAATGTGGCACTCGTCACCGATGGCCGCATGTCCGGCGCGTCGGGTAAAGTACCCGCCGCTATCCATTTAAGCCCAGAAGCTGCGCGCGGCGGAGCAATCGCCAAGCTTCAGGATGGTGACATCGTCCGGCTATGCGCGCACACTGGAACGTTGTCGGTCTTGGTCGATGCTGATATCTGGGCGACCCGCGCGCCAGCGCCTACGCCAGAACGGCATATAGGCACGGGGCGGGAGCTGTTTGCTCTGATGCAGGTAGGCGCGGATGAGGCGGAGAAAGGCGGGTCGGCCATGTTGGCGGTTGCTGGACTATGACGGCGATCGTGGCTGTCGATATCGGCGGAACCCACGCCCGGTTCGCCATCGCTGAGTTTGAAGATGGCCGTGTACTTGCGCTTAGCCAAGCGGTCACGCTGAAAACAGCTGAACATGCGAGTTTTCAGACGGCATGGCAGGAATTTGAACGGCTCAATGGCAAGGCGCTTCCGCGGGCTGCGGCAATCGCGATTGCCGGACCGGTAGATGCTGATGTTATCAAGCTGACCAACAATCCCTGGATTATTCGTCGCTCTATGGTGTGCGAGAAATTGCAGGTGGACAGTTTTGTCATAATTAATGACTTTGGCGCTGTTGGGCATGCGGTAGCGCAAGCCGGATCAGAGCATTTCCAGCACCTGACGGGGCCGGAACAGGACTTTGCTAAGGACGGCACGCTAAGCATTATCGGACCAGGAACGGGTCTTGGTGTAGCGCATGTGTGGCGCCAGGGCACTGACTATCATGTGCAAGCAACAGAAGGCGGACATATCGATTTTGCGCCGCTAGACGCGATTGAGGACGCCGTTTTGGCGCGCTTGCGCAAACGCTACCGCCGCGTATCGGTAGAACGGGTCGTGTCTGGCCCAGGCCTTGTCGATCTCTACGAGACGCTTGCCGCGATTGAGGGGCGTGCGGTCCAGCAATATGATGACAAGACTTTGTGGCAAATCGGCATGTCGGGCGAGGACAGCCTTGCTGCTGCTGCCGTTGACCGCTTCTGTTTATCACTTGGCAGTGTAGCGGGTGATATAACACTGGCGCAGGGTGGATTTGCGGGTGTCGTGATTGCGGGCGGGCTTGGCCTTCGCATAAAGGACAACCTTATTCGTTCAGGTTTTGCCGAACGGTTTCGCGCAAAAGGGCGCTTCGAAGGGCTGATGTCTGCCATCCCTGTTAAACTCATTACGCATCCGCAGCCCGGCCTTTTTGGCGCAGCGGCCGCATACGCCCAGCAATATATTTGAGGAATTATACCATATGGCCGCAATCGAAAAAATCATGCGCGCCGCGCCCGTCATTCCGGTGCTGGTTATCGAAGATGCCGCGCATGCGCGCGGCATAGCGGAGGCGCTCGTTGCGGGTGGGCTTCCCGTGCTCGAAGTCACCTTGCGCACCGAGGCGGCATTGGATGCGATTGCCGAGATGAAGAAGGTCCCCGGCGCGATTGTCGGCGCTGGTACTGTTGTTGATGTGCCGGGACTCGAGTGTGCGATAGCCGCTGGCGCTGAGTTTATTGTCTCCCCAGGCCTGACCGATAATTTGGGTAAAGCAGCCATCGCCAAAGGCATACCGTTTTTGCCCGGTATCGCGAGCGCGGGCGACATCATGCGCGGATTGGATCTCGGCCTCACGCATTTCAAGTTTTTTCCAGCGGAGGCCAATGGCGGCCTTCCGGCACTCAAGGCTCTCATTGGACCATTTGGGCAGTGCAAATTCTGCCCCACGGGCGGCATCAAACAGGAAACTGCGGCCGATTGGTTAGCGGTACCGGAAATTTTATGTGTTGGCGGCAGCTGGCTTGTTGGTAAAGGCGTTCCGGATGTTGCCGCGATTGAATCGGCAGCGCGTGCCGCATCGGCATTACGGATATAATGGAGACGCAAGGCGTATGGCCGAAGAAATCGAATGGTGGGATTTTGATGCTGCGGAAGATCTAATCGACGCAGTGGTGGGCGATATCAGCTTCATCATTGAGAGTGCGCTCGATGCCCGCGGTCAGGCACTGGTAGCATTCCCCGGCGGTTCAACGCCCAAACCGATTTTGGAAAAGCTTGCTCAAACCAATATTCGTTGGAAAAACGTTACGATCATCCCGACCGATGACCGATTGGTGCCCGTCGATAATCCCTTGTCCAATGTGGCGATGATTGCCAAAATTTTCATTCCAAAGGGTGCGCGGGTGCTGCCAATTGCAAGTGATGCCGCCGACCATAAACTGGCGGGCAACGCTGCCAATGCACGGTTGGCTGATTTGCATTGGCCGCCGGATTTGGTTTGGCTGGGCATGGGGATAGATGGCCATACGGCGTCGATCTTCCCCGGTCCTGATTTGGAATTGGCGATGGACAGCGGCAAAGATGTGCGCGCGGTGGGCGTTGCGCCTGATCCGTTGCCGCCAGAAGCGCCCGTCAATCGCGTGACATTAACAGGTGCTGCTATCGGTGCGGCGCGGACCGCGATTTTGGTAATAAGCGGTGCACATAAACGTGAAGTGCTAGAAGCAGCTATCGAGCAGGGCGGAAAATCCGCTTATCCTGTTGGCCGCGTCCTCGACAAAATTGTTGTGCCTGTCGACATTTACTGCCTCGACGACTGATTATGCGCGGTGTATTTTGCGGGGATTGCCTTGTGCATCCGTCTGCCTAAGGTTCAGTCGTCGCGTGATACCCGTTCTTGACGTTCGTGGCGTTCTTGCGCCTCCAGCGTCATGGTTGCGATCGGCCTTGCGCGTAGGCGTGCGAGCGAGATAGGTTCGCCAGTCACTTGGCAGTAACCATATTCGCCCTCCGTGATGCGGCGCAAGGCGGCGTCAATCTTCGCAACAAGTTTACGTTGACGGTCGCGGGTCCGCAGTTCGATGCCCCAATCGGTCTCACTCGAAGCGCGGTCGTTAAGATCTGGCTCGCGCATCGGGCCATCCTGAAGCTGGTTCAATGTACCTTGCGCTTCTGCCAAGATGCTATTCTTCCAGTCAACAAGCTGTTTTTCAAAGTATTTCAGTTGCCGTTCATTCATGAACGGCTCGTCGTGGCTAGGCACATATGATTCATCAATGCCAAAGTCAGAGGCGCTTGTTCCGCTGATCGTGTCTTGAGGCTTGGCGCTTACGCCCATCCTAATTCTCCACCCTGGGGCAGGCCCTCCAGAACGAAGGAGCCTGCGTCCAATCCACTCTTGGCGGCGCTATAGACTCGCGCCAAATACGGCACAAGCCAAATGTGACGTGGTAACGTCAATCGGCCAAAGACTGCGGAAGGGTGCGCTACTTGCACCTGCGTGCAGTGCTACTGGTATGGAAGTTATGGCAAGACCCATTGGCTATGCGCAGGGCAAACGCCGCCAACTTTCCGTCGCATTTTTCATTGCGAAACGGCCACTCGCGGGGCATAGGCTGCTTGATGCATGACCTAAAATATATCCGGGAAAATCCGAAAGACTTTGATGCGGCTTTAGCGCGACGGGGCGCTGCGCCCGTTGCTGCATCCATTGTTACTCTGGACGAAAATCGGCGCGCAATCTTGACTGAGATGCAAAATGCGCAGGCCCGCCGTAACGATGCGTCTAAATCCATAGGTGCAGCCATGGGCAAGGGCGATACCGCAACAGCTGAAGCGTTGAAAGCCGAAGTTGCGCAGTTGAAAGACACGCTGCCGCAGTTGGAAGAACGCGAACGGGCGGCGGGCATTGAACTTGATGCCTTGCTTGCAGGCTTGCCAAATTTGCCATCTGCGGACACGCCAGATGGCGCAGATGAGACCGAAAATGTCGAAATTGCGCGCTGGGGCGAACCACGCGATTTTGATTTCGAGCCGCGCGACCATGCTGATATCGGTCCTGCGCTTGGCCTTGATTTTGAAACGGGTGTTGCCATTTCGGGCGCGCGGTTCACCTTCATGCGTGGTCAGATGGCGCGCTTGAACCGCGCGCTTGGCCAATTCATGCTCGACCATCAGACGGCGCAGCGCGGCTACACAGAGTGCGCTACGCCATATCTGGTGCGGCAGGAATCTTTGTTTGGAACAGGGCAGCTTCCTAAATTTGCCGAAGACAATTTTCAGACCACCGATGGCCGCTGGCTCATTCCAACGGCTGAAGTTTCGCTGACCAACAGTGTGCGAGAACAGATTTTAGACGAAAGTGTTTTGCCAATCCGGCTGACGGCGCTGACCCCATGTTTCCGCTCCGAAGCAGGTGCCGCGGGCCGCGATACCAAGGGCCTTATCCGCCAGCATCAGTTTGAAAAGGTGGAGCTAGTCTCCATCGTGCGGCCCGAAGACAGTGTGGCAGAGCATGAACGCATGGTAGAAAGCGCCGAAGGCATTTTGCAAGCGCTTGAATTGCCGTATCGAAAGATGCTGCTGTGCACGGGTGATATGGGTGCAAGCGCGCGGCGGACATATGATCTCGAGGTATGGTTACCAGGCCAAGGGCTATACCGCGAAATCTCCAGCTGCTCGAACTGCGGTGACTGGCAGGCACGGCGGATGAATACCCGTTACCGTCCAGCCGAAGGCAAAGGAAATGTGTTCGTCCATACGCTGAATGGCTCTGGTCTTGCTGTGGGCCGCACACTCGTTGCCGTGCTTGAAAATCATCAGCAGGCTGATGGCAGTGTCATCATTCCGACCGCTTTGCTGCCCTATATGGGTGGTCTCACAAAGTTGGAGGCGACTGCCTAATGCGTATCTTGTTGACCAATGACGACGGCGTAAATGCGCCGGGGCTTAAAGTGCTTGAAGCAATTGCCCGCACGATCAGCGATGATATCTGGATCGTGGCGCCTGCGGAGGAAAACTCGGGCGCCGGCCATTCGCTTACCCTGACGAAGCCCGTACGCATTCGCCAGCATGGGGATAAGCATTATTCGGTTGCAGGCACCCCGACAGATTCCGTGATGCTGGGGCTCGGCGTAATCATGAAGGATGCAAAGCCTGACCTGATCTTGTCCGGCGTCAACCGGGGTGCCAATTTGGGTGATGACATCACTTATTCCGGCACGGTGTCTGCCGCGATGGAAGGGGCGTTGGCGGGCATTCGTTCCATTGCACTGAGCCAAGTCTACAGCAAGGAAGGCATGGCCGATGCTGTTCCATTCTCGGCAGCGGAAGCATGGGGCGAGCGCGTCCTTCGCCCGCTGCTCGATATGCCGGACACGCCGCGCACATTGACCAATATCAACTTTCCGCCGCTGCTGCCGCAAGACGTGAAGGGGATCAAAGTCGCCCGTCAAGGTTTTCACGACTATAGCCGGGGGTCAATTGTCAAAGGTACAGACCCACGCGGATATGATTATTATTGGTTTGGTCTGCATGGCATGCTGCATACACCGGGCCATGATACCGACCTTGAGGTTATCGAAGATGGTTACATAGCCGTGACCCCGCTTCAACTTGACCTGACGCACCATGAATCTTTGGCAACATTGAAGCAAAGATATGGCGCCTAGGCCCGTATTTTAATGCCCAAGCATTAGGAAGACCAAACCCATAGCAGCGTAAAATACGAGCCAATATCCGGCATCAATGGCGAACAACCGGCCTGACTTGCGCGAAAACAGGTAATTGGTGCCAATGGCGGGAATGATATAGCCTAGCGAAATGCCAACAGATATCATCAGCGTTGATCGCGGATTGGTGTCAAAAAACGCCAATAAATGTCCAAGAAACACGGCTGAAAGCACAGAAAAGGCGAAGGTCAGGCCGTAGATTTTTAGCATATTGCCGCTACGCAATTGTTCTTCCGTAAATCCATGCTCTGCCATCCATGCTTTCCCGAACAGTGGGCCGTACCACAGGCCACCAATCAGGAATCCCGTAGCTGCGGCCACCAATATCGCTAACAAATTCGTGTTCGCCATCATGATCTCTCCTGTAACAAAACGCATGATTTATGCGCTTGTTCGCTAGTCGTGACAAGCGTGCCGAAACGCGCTATGCGCCGGCCATCATGGCAACAATCATTAAAGCAGCGCCGAAAGTCGGCATGGTATCGCTTGGCTGCCCCAAGGCGCTCGTCGATAGCGAACGGATTCTCACTAAGCTGCGTGCAGACGGCTATGGCCTGTCGCCCGATTATGCAGGTGCCGATGTCGTGCTCGTCAATACGTGTGGATTTCTCGATTCTGCAAAGGAAGAAAGCCTAGAAGCCATTGGTGAGGCTATAGCGGAAAATGGACGCGTCATCGTGACAGGCTGCATGGGTAATGAAGCTGATGTTATTCGTGCGCGCTTTCCCGATGTTTTGGCGATTACGGGCGCGCATCAATATGAAGCTGTCGTATCGGCGGTCCATGAAGCGGCACCTCCGACGCGCGGTGCATTCGTAGATCTGGTGCCTGAAGGCGGATTGAAGCTCACGCCACGTCATTACAGCTATCTGAAAATTTCAGAAGGCTGCAACCACAGCTGCACATTCTGCATTATTCCGTCCCTGCGCGGAAAGCTCTCCAGTCGTCGCATTGACGCCGTGCTGCGTGAGGCAGAGAAGCTGGTTTCTGCCGGTACCAAGGAACTGTTGGTCATCTCGCAAGACACATCAGCTTATGGTGTCGATACACGGCATGAGCCGCGCGAATGGAAGGGGCGTCAGGTTCGGGCGCATATGACCGATCTTGCGCGCGAATTGGGCAGTCTGCGCACCAGCGATGGCATCGCGCCTTGGGTTCGGCTACATTATGTTTACCCCTATCCCCATGTGGATGATGTAATTCCGTTAATGGCGGAAGGGTATTTAACGCCTTATCTCGATATCCCGTTCCAGCACGCGGCGCCGAATGTCCTGAAGGCTATGAAGCGACCAGCCAATGAAGCCAAGGTGCTTGAACGCATTCGCAAATGGCGCGGTATTGCGCCTGACATCGCCATACGTTCAAGTTTTGTTGTCGGCTTTCCCGGCGAAACAGAATCGGACTTTGAATATCTACTCGATTGGCTCGAGGAAGCGCAGCTAGACCGTGTTGGTGCGTTCCGCTTTGAACCTGTGGACGGTGCGCGGGCGAATGACTTGCCTGACCCCGTGCCTGAAGAGGTCAAGGAAGAGCGGTTCCAGCGTATCATGGCGAAAACAGCTGCAATCAGTGCCGCCAAGCTTGCGGCAAAGGTTGGTCGCAACATTCCCGTTATAATCGACGAAATCGGCGACATGGATGAAGACAACAGCATCGGTGCGACTGGTCGATCTCAGGCCGATGCGCCTGAAATCGACGGGCATGTTTATCTGCGCGATGTCGCGGCAACGTTGAAGGCCGGCGATGTCGTGATGGTCAATATCGAAGATGCTGACGAGCACGACCTGTTTGGAGTGATCGCCTGATTATTTCCGCTTTGGCGGTAGCGGGAAGAATCCTGATGTGCGGGCGACATAATCGGCATATTCGGGCCGCGTCTTCTTCATGCCGCGTTCCAATAAAGGCTTTCCCGACCACCGGGTCAGGGTGAATGTCAAGAATATCGGGCCAATGATGCTGATCCATCCCGCGAGCCCTGTTTCGCAAGCGATGAGCCAAATGCCCCACCATGTGCAGGCATCACCAAAATAATTGGGGTGGCGCGTATAGCGCCACAGGCCGGTATCAAGAACCTTGCCCTTATTGGCCGGATTGGCGCGGAACGCGTTAAGCTGCGCATCACCGATGGTTTCAAACAATATGCCGATGATCGCAATGATTGTGCCGATTAATGCCAACGGGCCTAGCAATGTGTACTCGCCTTCGCTTGCCCAAATACCAAGCTGCGCAGGCAGGGAGGTTATGAAAAGTAGAGGTGCTTGTGTAAGAAACACGGAGAGCAAAGACGTTTTGCTCCAACTCCAGCCTTTCTTTTCCATCACGTTGCCCATGATTTTAGCGTAGCGCGGATCTTCGCCATGCGCGCGCCAACGTGTCCATAGATGAAAGGTGAGACGTAGGCCCCAAAGGCTTGTTAGTCCAAGCAACAGGTTGGACCGCGCATCGGGCGTGCTTGATTGCGCCCAAGTCGCCCAGGCCAGTAACACCATCCCGAATGCCCAAAAGGCATCGATGAATGACACATCCCTAATTTTGACGGAGTAAGCCCATAAGGCAAGAATAACGGTGAGCAACGCCGCCGCATTGATAAGCATCGTCGAACCAAAATCAGTCATGCATCGTCCCTCGCAAATATTTCAGTCATTCCTTTGGCTGGGTATTTTGGTTTAACCTTGGCGTAGATTTCTGCAACCTTCGCCATATCGGCTTTATAATCGCCGGTCGGCCAGATCGCTGGACCGAGCCCGCCAGTTTTGGAACCATAATCCATCATGCCTACCACGAGGGGCACGCCGGCGCCCATTGCGATATGATAAAAGCCGGTTTTCCAAGCCTTAACCGTGCCGCGTGTTCCCTCCGGCGCGATGGTCAGCATGAATTCGTCGCGGCGACTGAATTCATCAATCATCTGCTGCACATAATTACGGTTTGAACTACGATCGACAGGAACGCCGCCCATATCGAGCATGAAGTTTGTAAATGGCCATCGGAAAAGCGACATTTTGGCCATGAAATGTGGTTTAATTCCTAAATCGTCGGTGAGCCCTAGAAAATAGACAAAATCCCAGTTGCTAGTGTGTGGCGCAGCGATCAGCACGAATTTGCGCGGTTCAGGTACCACGCCATGGGCATGCCAACCTGCGCTTTTGTAAACCCCCACCAGTGCCCGCCTGAATAGCCGAGACAACCAGCTAGGCTGGCGTTCATTCAACGACATTAAGATATTCCTCCCCCAAAACGCACATAACGACGTTACAATGCATTTCAAACGGCTTGTTTCGCAAATACGCAAAGGCTAGGCATCTGCACGCAATAAAAATCAACGCGGGAATTTACATGTCGCAACATGCACAGGGTGTCACTCCAGTTATTTCTTCGACCGGATTATTCACCCCATCGGATACTATCAGCAATGAGGAATTGGTAGCGAGCTTCAATGCTTACGCCGACCGCTACAACGCAGCCAACCCCGATGCAGAGCCACTCACGCATAGCTCGGTTGAATTTGTCGAGAAGGCTAGCGGGATAAAATCCCGGCATGTGATGGATAAAAGCGCCATCGTTGACCCTGACATCATGGAGCCACGTTACCCCGAACGGCCAAATGACGAAATTTCGTTAATGGCTGAAATCGGTGTAGCGGCCTGCCGCGATGCCTTGGAGCGCGCCGGACGGAGTATTGAAGATGTAGATGCCGTCTTATGTGCCGCGTCGAATTTGCAGCGCGCTTATCCTGCCATGGCGGTCGAGATCCAACATGAGCTTGGTATGCAGCGCGGCTTTGGCTTTGATATGAATGTTGCCTGCTCTTCAGCGACGTTCGGCATTCAAACTGCTGCCGACTATATCCGCAGCGGTAATGCGCGTTCGGTTTTGGTCGTAAATCCCGAAATCACTTCAGGACATCTTAACTGGCGCGACCGCGACAGTCACTTCATCTTTGGTGATGTGGCTACAGCTATATTGGTTGAGGCCAAGGACATAGCGCCTGCGCAACATTGGGAAATTCTTGGTACGCGGCTAAAAACGCAATTCTCGAACAATATCCGTAACAATTTTGGTTTCCTTAATCGCGCACACGGGCAAGGTCCGGTCGACCAAAGCGGGCCGCGCAATGACAAGCTGTTCGTTCAAGAGGGCAGGAAGGTGTTTAAGGAGGTTGTGCCGATGGTCGGACAAATGATCGTTGAACACGCCGAAAGCCTTGGCCTATCTAGATCAAGTCTACGCCGCATGTGGCTGCATCAGGCCAATACAGGCATGAATAGACTGATTGCGCAAAAGGTTTTGGGGCATGAAGCTAATGAGGACGAAAGTCCCACCGTACTTGATACTTACGCCAACACCTCGAGCGCAGGCTCCATCATTGCCTTCCACAAGCATAATGCAGACCTAAGCGCAGGAGATGTTGGCTTAATATGCTCATTCGGTGCGGGCTATTCTGCGGGCTCGGTGTTCGTGCGAAAGGTTGCTTAGCCCATTAGGGTGCGGGCTTACGAGGTAAACGCGGCTACCAGTTGGCGAGGTACCAGTTCCTTGCACAATCCGTTCTGTGATGGATTGTGCAGTCGATTTGGTTCGCCCTGCAATGGCACCTGTCTTATCTCATTTAGTCCAGTATCATTGCCAGCAAAATGTAAATCAAAACAGGCGAGCCAAAGCCCACAACCGTTGCAACGGCGAAGATTAAGCGAATGATCATGGCATCCATGCCTGTCCAATTAGCAAGGCCAGCACAAACGCCGAGAATTTTCTTGTTGGTTTTATCAAGTGTTAAACGTGCCATTAAATTTCTCCTTAAATGTGAAATGCGGTGCTGTGTTACGCGATGATGGCTGCGGCCGGGACTACGGCAGGTGCCACGCTAGTTCCGATGGTGATGAATGCGCAGATAACGGCTGCGAAAACTGATAGAATTTGTGTGCGTGCATATTGTGTCATGTTGATTACCTTTGAGATGTCCCGGATCATTCCGGCTATACAAACTACATTGCACAGCATGTGCCAAAATGAATATACATATAAATATCAATATTTTAGTTCAATATCAGAGAATTCGTTATATCGGAATAACTGCATATATTGGGAAATAATGCCAATATTTGGGAGTGATGAAATGCCAATAGCCGCTTGACCAGAAGTGACCATACTATAGCAGACGCAGATTATGGCTTTGTCGCGTTTGACCCTGAATAATTTTAGAAATCATGCTGCGCTGGAAATTCGGCCGCACGCACAATTCCTTGCGCTTCACGGCACAAATGGCGCGGGTAAGACTAACATTCTTGAGGCAGTGTCGCTGTTGGTCCCCGGCCGAGGTCTCCGACGGGCGGCGATGTCTGATTTAGTGCGCAATGGGGGCAGTGGCGGCTTTGCCATTGTAGCTGAGGTCGGTGGCAATGTGATTGGTACTGGTGTCAGCGCAGAGCAGCCCGAACGGCGCAAGGTGCGGGTGAACGAGAGCAATGCCACGATAAACAGTCTTGCTGAATGGCTATCGGTTATCTGGCTTACCCCGGCGATGGACCGTTTGTTTGCTGATGGCGCAGCTGCGCGACGGCGGTTTCTGGATCGATTGGTATTGGCGATAAACCCGGGCCACGCGCGGCACAGCAGTCGATATGAAAAGGCCATGCAACAACGCAACCGGCTTTTGGCGGGCGGTGTTGCCGCCGATCCACTTTGGTTAGATGCGCTTGAGGCGCAGATGGCTGAGAGTGGAAATGCCATTCAGGCGGCGCGCGCTTCGGTCGTTGAGGCATTGAGTGACCAATTGCTAAAGACTCCGTCCGGGCCATTTGCCACGCCGCAGATAAAATTGGTCGATAAGGTTGCAGCTGCCGATGACGATCTTGCATCTGCATGGCGCAAGGGACGTAGCCGTGACGCTGCTGCTGGGCGCACTTTGCTTGGTCCGCACCGCGCTGATCTCGAAGTATTGCACAGCGCCTCGGGACAAGTCGCTGAGCAGTGCTCCACAGGAGAACAAAAGGCGTTGTTACTCTCGCTCATTCTCGCGCACGCGGCGCTTGTATCGGTCCAACGTGATGCGCCGCCGATTTTGTTGCTTGATGAGGTTGCTGCGCATCTCGACCCGGCAAGACGCGCTGCGTTGTTTGGGTTGTTGGCGAATACGGGGGCGCAGGTCTGGATGACTGGAACTGAACCCGAATTGTTTAACGGTATTGGAGCCTCAGCCCAGTTGTTGCCAATAGGCCAGATTTAGAATGGCCCCCTGCGTGCAGGGGGCATTCATTTAGCGGGCTTTACTGGACTTTTTAGCACCACTTTTCTTTGTCGGCTTGGGTTTGGCAGATTTGGGTGGCGCTGGCGTCACTTCAAAGGCGGGCTGGCCGTCCTTAATGCGCACGGCCACTTCGCCGCCATGCACGAGTTTGCCAAACAACAGCTCTTCCGCCAACGGCTGCTTGATTTTTTCTTGAATCAGGCGACTCATCGGGCGCGCTCCGTACAGCTTGTCATAGCCACGTTCGGTCAGCCATGCACGTGCCTCGTCATCAAGTTTGATATGCACATTCTGGTCGGCAAGCTGCAGTTCCAATTGCAGGATGAACTTGTCGACAACGCGTGCGACGACTTCGGTTGGCAGATATCCGAATGGCACGGTCGCATCGAGGCGATTCCGGAATTCCGGCGCAAACATTTTTTTAACCGCTTCGTCGCCGGCGTCTTCCTTGCTGATATTGTTGCCGAAACCGATGCCCTCTTTTGCCATGTCGCTGGCGCCCGCGTTGGTTGTCATGATCAAAATGACGTTGCGGAAGTCAACGGTCTTGCCATGATGGTCGGTCAAACGGCCATTATCCATAACTTGCAGCAGGATGTTGAATAGGTCCGGATGCGCCTTTTCGATTTCGTCTAGCAACAGCACGCTATGTGGGCTTTGGTCAACGGCATCGGTTAGCAATCCGCCTTGGTCAAAACCAACATAGCCGGGGGGCGCGCCGATCAGACGGCTGACACTGTGGCGCTCCATATATTCCGACATGTCAAACCGCTTGAGTGGGATGCCAAGAATAGAGGCCAGTTGTCGCGCGACTTCGGTTTTGCCGACACCCGTCGGACCGCTGAACAAATAGCTGCCGATTGGTTTTTCGGTATCGCGCAGGCCTGCACGGCTGAGCTTGATGGCGCTCGCAAGCACTTCAATGGCCTTATCCTGACCAAAGACGACGCGCTTAAGATCCGCTTCAAGCGTGCCGAGCGCGGTCTTGTCATCTGACGACACCTGCTTTGGTGGAATGCGCGCAATGGTTGCTATAACCGCCTCAATTTCGCGGGCCGTTATCAATTTGCGGCGCTTTGAGGGTGCTACAAGCATCTGCATGGCACCAACCTCGTCAATGACGTCGATGGCCTTGTCTGGCTGCTTACGGTCATTGATGTAACGAGAGGACAGCTCCACGGCAGCCTTGATGGCGTCGGGGGTGTATTTAACTTTGTGATGCTCTTCAAATGCACTGCGCAAGCCGCCAAGAATTTTGATGGTGTCTTCGGTGCTTGGTTCGTTGACGTCAATCTTCTGAAACCGGCGCAGCAATGCGCGGTCCTTTTCGAAATGGTTACGGAATTCCTTGTAAGTGGTCGAGCCGATGCAACGAATTGTGCCGCCGGACAAAGCAGGTTTTAGCAAGTTCGATGCGTCCATCGCCCCGCCGCTTGTTGCGCCCGCGCCGATGACGGTGTGGATTTCGTCGATGAACAAAATAGCGTCTGGAAGCTTTTCCAATTCGGACACGACCGCCTTTAAGCGCTCTTCGAAATCACCGCGATACCGCGTTCCAGCCAGCAAAGCGCCCATATCGAGCGAATAAATCACTGCGGGTAACAGAACCTCTGGCACCTGATTTTCAACGATGCGACGGGCAAGACCCTCGGCAATCGCGGTTTTCCCAACGCCTGGCTCACCCACATAAAGGGGGTTATTCTTCGACCGGCGGCACAGAATTTGGACAGTGCGGTCAACCTCTGCAGTGCGGCCGATCAGAGGATCAATACGCCCCTGTTTGGCTTTTTCATTCAGATTGACGGTGAACTGATCCAGTGCACCTTCTTTCTTGTCCTTTTTCGCCTTGCTGTCTTCGGGCTCGTCGTTTCTCTGCTCAGCGCCGGAGACGGACTGAGGTTCGGCTGGCTTGCCGTCCTTGCCGATGCCGTGGCTGATATAAGATACGGCATCAAGCCGGCTCATATCCTGCTGTTGCAGGAAGTATACTGCATAGCTCTCGCGCTCCGAGAATAAAGCGACTAGGACATTTGCGCCGGTTACAACATCTTTGCCAGAGCTTTGGACATGCAATATTGCGCGTTGAACGACACGTTGAAACCCACTCGTCGGCGATGGGTCAACCTTGCCCTCCACGCGCAAACTTTCCAACTCGGTATCCAAATATGTGATGATGATGTCAGAAAGTTCGCCAAGATCGACGCCGCAAGCCTGCATGACCTTCGCAGCATCCGTATCGTCAATTAGCGCCAGAAGGAGATGCTCCAGCGTCGCATATTCATGCGCGCGGTCGCCAGCATGTTTCAATGCGTTATGAAGCGTGGCTTCCAGAGACTCTGCAAATGATGGCATAACTTAGTCTCCTTGTGAGTCGCGACAACTTCTGAATACTATATCGGCTTGGCCTTCGGCGCTTTCAAGCATGATGGGGCAGATAACGGTATGTGTCTGGTTTTTCTTAACGATAGACGAGTGGTCATCACTTTTTAAACAATGCGTCCGCAACAGTTCTATGCTTGCTGGCGAACGCTATTTTCCCCTCGCAGCGTATAATTTCTGCCTTTAGTGAAGCGATACGTGCGTCAAGCTCCGCCACGGACAGGGAATCAATATCCTGCGTAACAAGATTGGCCACAGGATCGTCGCGCCGGCGCGGCAAGTTTTCGTCAATATCCATAACGCATATTTTACCGATGGGCGGTTGCTGTCAATATGAAGCTTGCTTAAAAGGCCGGTCAATCAAAAGGGATATGGCACAGATGGATAAGCTACCGGAATCAATGACCGTAATCGAGATTTCGACGCCGGGTGGACCCGAGGTGCTTGTCCCGTCACATCGGCCACTACCGATTCCGGGTGTGGGCGAAGTGCTGTTGAAAGTCGCTTATGCGGGCGTAAACCGGCCTGACGTTATCCAGCGTAAGGGGCTTTACCCTGCGCCTTCAGGGGCAAGTGATCTGCCCGGGCTTGAAGTGTCGGGAACAGTCGTTGCCGTAGGTGATAATGTCGACCCGGCTGTTATTGGTAACCGTTACTGCGCCTTAGTATCAGGCGGTGGCTATGCCGAATATTGCCTTGCACGGATGGATGTGTGCTTACCTGTTCCATCAGGCATGGAGATGGTCAAAGCGGCCGCCTTGCCTGAAACATTGTTCACTGTTTGGCATAATGTTTTTGAGCGGGGCAATGCTACCCCTGGTGAGACCGTTCTCATTCACGGAGGGACCAGCGGAATTGGTACCATGGCGATCAAACTGGGTAAGCTTTTCGGCCTGACTGTGATTGTGACCTGTGGTTCCGATGAAAAATGTGTAGCAGCCGAAAAAATCGGCGCGGATCATGCCATCAACTATAACAATTCCGACTTTGTCGAACGTGTGAAGGCGCTCACAAGTGGCGAGGGCGTCCATCTTGTGCTTGATATGGTCGCAGGCAGTTATGTGTCCCGCAATCTGCAGTGCTTGCGTGAAGACGGGCGGCATGTGACCATTGCGGTGCAGGGCGGGATGATATCGGAAATCAACATGGCTTATGTCATGTCACGCCGCCTGACGCTGACTGGATCGACGCTACGTCCTCGAACCCCTGCGTTTAAGGCAACGCTTGCGCAGCAATTATTAGCGAAGGTCTGGCCAATGGTTTGCGAAGGAACGCTGCGTCCCGAAATGGACAAGATTTTTCCGCTTGCCGAAGCCGCTGCCGCACATGCCTATATGGAATCCGGCGCGCATATCGGGAAAATCATGCTGGAAGTATAAGCGCGTTTATAGTTTAGGTGCTTTCACCGTCACGCCATCCAGCCAAATTTTGACATCATTGGCGCTTTTCTCGGGAATTTCCTCCATAGGGATATGGCCGACATTAGGGTAGATGACTAGCTTTGCCTGCGGCAAGGCTTCGGCGAACCATTTGGCCGAGCTAACGGGGATTAAGTTATCTTCGGCGCCCCACAAGATCAAAGTTGGCACCTTTATGGCCGAGAGCTGCTCTTTTGTGCCGGGTGTCATATTCTTGGGACTTGCAAAGCGCTGCATCGTTGCTTCGCGGTTGCCGGGATACCGGTTTAATTCCCAGTATCGGTCAATGAGCTTGTCATTGATTTTTGAATGAACGCTCATCGACGTTTTAACACTCGATTCAAAAATGCTGCGGGGTGCGATGAAGCGAACGGATTCTTTTATCACCGGCATGCGCATTAGTTTGAACCCAATCGGTAAATTGCCAGATTTTGCACGAGGTTGTCCGCTGGCATCAACTAACAACAAAGCTTCGACCTTCTCAGGATGCTCCAAAGCAAATAGCCATGAAACACCGCCGCCCATGGAATTGCCGCCAATTATCGCATTATCAACATTCAACTTGGTCAATAAACGGTCAACGACGCTCACATAAGTTGCATTGTCGTAGATGCCTGCGGGGTTGCTTCCAGTCAGACCATGTCCAGGAAGATCAAGCGTGATAACGCGATAGTCTTTGCCGAGAATTTTGACCCATGGTTCCCAAGTGTGCAGTGAGGCGTTTGAACCGTGGATGAGGACGAGAACGCGTCCATCGGGCTTGCCTTCATCGCGATAATGCACGCGCAGACCAGGCTCCAATTCGGCAAAGCGCGAAGCGGCGTTGCTATATTTGCGCTCCATCTGGGCGGCTTCTGTATCAGGGGCATAGCCCCAGAAAAACAGCGCGGCCAAGGCGGCAAGCAACAAAATGACGAGCCATTTGATCAAACGTAGCATATCTTCCCCCAATTATTGCTCTGGAATGCACGGGTGGTGCAGCGGGTGCAAGTCCAAACGCGCATTGTCGCTTGCCGATGTGGCAAACTTCGCCTAATGCTTGGTTAACATTTTCAGGCCGCTCCGTAAGGGGCGGCCCTTATTATTGGAGCAAATGAAATGGCCACCCCTTTGATGCCACATGCGACAGCCGCTTGGTTGGTCGACAACACGGGTTTGAGCTTCTCGCAAATCGCCGAATTTTGTGGAATTCATATCCTTGAAGTGCAGGCCATGGCTGATGATATGACGGGATCGAAATATACCGGCCGTGACCCTGTGCATGCCGGCGAACTGGCGATGGAAGAAATCGAAAAGGGGCAGGCGGATGAGGATTATGTTCTCAAAATGTCAAAGGGACCGGATCAGGTACGCCGCACAAAAGGCCCGCGGTATACGCCAGTATCCAAGCGGCAGGACAAGCCCGATGGCATCGCTTGGCTTCTGCGTAATCATCCCGAAATTTCGGATGGTGCCATCTGCAAGTTGATCGGTACGACGCGCAATACAATTGCGGCCATTCGTGAGCGTAGCCACTGGAACATCGCCGAAATTCAGGCGAAGGATCCAGTAACGCTTGGTTTGACATCGCAGCGCGAGCTGGATGCTATTGTGAACCGCGCTGCGAAAAAAGCCGGTATCGACAACACCGCTGCCAATGACGCGCGCCTGGGAACCGATCGTGACGCTTTAATCGAAGAATTGCGCGCAGAACGTACAGAAGCTGCTCGTCGCGCGGAAGCTGCGCTGAATGGCGAAGACGAAAATGCTGGCAAGGCAGAATTGACCGCCGACACGCTGTTCAAAAAAGCTGGCGAATAATCGCAACGTCATGATTGCCTTAATCGCTTGATTAAGGCACGGCGGGGGGATGGCAGTTCCTACACCCCCCGCATATGACGCGTCGCTTGCCGACCATGGGTTTGAGGCAAAAGAGCTTAAGGGGCTAACTTACCCATTGGGCGATCATGCGCCGCAATATGGCGAAATTTACCCCATTGCACCGGATATGGGTTGGACGCGGATGCCTGTGCCCGGCAACTTAGCGCACATAAATCTATGGCTTCTGGATGAAGTTGATGGTGGTTACGCCATCGCGGATACTGGCCTTTTCATGCCAGCGACGATTGAACAATGGAAGTCGATGTTTGCTGGCGTCTTGGCCGAACGCGCGCTCAAGCGAATTTTTGTAACCCACTTTCATCCCGACCATGTCGGCTGCGCCGGTTGGCTGGCCAATAAGTTTAAGGTTCCTATTTGGATGAACCGCACCGAATGGTTGATGGCGCGAATGCTGACCAGCGAACAGTTGGAGCAGCCGCCAGAGGAAGTTCTCAACAACCGTCGTTTTGCCGGTTTTGATGAGGCGCGCATTGATAAGCTGCGCAAGGCAGGGTGGGGTGGCTTTGCCCGCGCGGTGTCGCGTCTGCCGACGGGGCATGTGCGCATGGAAGATGGACAAGTCATTCGCGTTGGTCGGCGGGACTGGACGGTTATGACGGGCGGTGGCCACACACCAGAACATGCCAGCCTTGTCGATTTCGATAACAATATGATCATCGCTGGTGACCAGATTTTGCCGCGTATTACATCAAACGTATCGGTCATGGATAGCGAACCAGAGGCGGATCCGCTGGGCGAATGGCTGGTATCTATTGCGAAATTCCGTGCGGCTTTGCCCGCGGATATGTTGGTGCTGCCTGCACATGGGGAGCCCTTTACCGGTGTGCATGTCCGTTTGGACAAGCTTGCCTCGGGACATCATGAGCGGCTTGATAAGCTTGAATCTGCATTGCGTACCTCAGAAATGCGGTCTGTTGACACGTTTTCATTGCTTTTTGACCGTGAGATTGACGATAGCGTTTATGGTTTAGCTGCAGGCGAGGCGCAGGCGCATTTGCGGCATTTGCATTTTGCCGGACGGATAAAATGTGAAATCCGCGACGGCGTTGGCTGGTATCACGCGGCATAATGTTTCGATCATGGCCGTCTTGCCAAAAACAATGATCGTTAAGTGTGACCACAAAGCAATTCGGATCGCGCGAGATTGTTAAAGGCCAGTCTGCGATGGAAGGAAATCTCAATCTCATCCGCAAGATAATCCATGTCGACATGGATGCATTTTATGCCAGCGTTGAGCAACGTGATAATCCCGATCTGCGCGGTAAACCCGTGGCCGTCGGCGGTTCATCCAAGCGAGGGGTAGTAGCTGCAGCAAGCTATGAAGCGCGTGCGTTCGGTGTGCGCTCGGCGATGCCATCTGTAACTGCGCAAAGGCAATGCCCCGACCTGATTTTTGTCAAGCCAAGGTTTGAAGCCTATAAAGCAGTTTCCCGTCAAATTCGTGATATTTTTGCGCGGCATACCGACCTTATCCAGCCACTATCGTTAGATGAGGCCTATCTTGATGTCACCCATGACAAGCAAGGCATCGGGTCCGCAGTGAAGATTGCTAAAGCGATCCGCACAGCTATCCGCGACGAGACGGGCCTTACCGCGAGCGCCGGTGTAAGCTACAACAAGTTCATTGCAAAGCTGGCCAGCGACCAGAATAAGCCCGATGGAATGTGCGTCATTTCGCCGGATCAAGGCCCGGAGTTCGTTGCTAGCCTGCCGGTCCGCCGGTTTCATGGTGTCGGACCACGTACCGCTGAGAAGATGGCTAAGCTCGGTGTGAATACGGGCGCTGACCTTGCGCAGAAAGATGAGAATTGGTTGGCGCAGCATTTCGGCAGTTGGGGCGAATATTTGTTCTGGGCTGCACGTGGCATTGACCACCGTCCGGTCATCGCAAATGCAGTGCGCAAATCTATCGGCGCAGAAAGTACCTATTTTGATGATAAACGGAGCGTGCCCGAACTGCGCGATGCTCTGGAAGAGATAGTAGATTTAGTATGGGGCCGTATAGAACGGAGCCAAGCGCAGGGCAGAACATTGGTGCTAAAGGCGCGTTATTCGGATTTCCGGACAATCACACGATCCCGAACTGTTGGGCAAGCGTTGACGGATCGCGCGGCTATTGCGCAACTTGGCCATGCATTGCTTGATCAAATACTCCCGGTTGAGATGGGGGTTAGACTTCTTGGGCTAACACTTTCCGGTTTGGTAGACCATAATGAAATCGCACACGGTGCTGCGCCGCAGGGACAATTTAAATTTGATTGATTGAAAATTGAAATTTTTTATCATATATCATTAAACTGTTATGTGTATGCAATACAGGATATGAGATGGCGCGCCCTCAGACCGACATTGATGCTGGAAGAGCAGCATTGCTGGAAGTTGTCGAAGACTTGGTTCGCAAGCGTGGGTCGGTAGACATTTCGATGACAGATTTGGCGGCAGCCGCGGGTATGTCGCCATCCAATCTGTATCGCTTTTTCGACAATAAAGAAGCGTTGCTTGAGGCTGTGGCCGAGCGTTTTTTTGCCGAAAAAGTTCGAATAATGGTTGAGGTAACCGAATCCGATCTGCCCGTTCAAGACAAGATGTACCAATATTTTGCGCGGCGTTACCTCGCTATGGTCGACCAATATGAAGCAGAACCCGATTTACTGAAAAGTTACCTTGAAATTGGGCAACAATATTTTGAGGTTGTCCGCGGCTATGTAGATCTGGGAGATCATTATCTCTCCCTGATTGTTGCAGAGGCGATGGAGCAGGGTTATTTTGAAGGCCTCTCGATTGATGAGACGGTGTCATTAATCAACCAGATGGTGCAGTGCTACACCAACCCAGACGCGCTTTTTTACGTTGGCACCGCTAAGTTGAGGGTAGAGAAGCTCGCAACGATAGTTGAAACAATTTTTCTTGGTCTAGGCAAAAAATCGTCGGCGCAAACGCTTGCCCAACCGCATATCAGGATCGTTTCGTAAACCGCATAGATAGCTAGTCTGTCAGGCAGGCGCTGACCTCTTTCACAGCCGCGTCCAGATGCGGCATTCTGCAAAACAGCCTAGTTAGATATGTGCCTACCACTTTAACGCATAATCACTTTTACAATGTCATAGTGCTGATTTAAGCACGTGATTAAATCGGAAGGGAGTGAGCTTTTATGCGTGTCGACAATGCGATTTTTCCATCAATGGAGCAGGCTAAGTCATTTTTCGGCGGTCCAGAGAACGGGCCGTTTGTCATGGTCAATTTGTTGAGGTTCAAAGACAAAGCGGAATATGCCGATGGCAGCGATGCGGATATGTCGGGCGCAGCCGCTTATGCCCGCTACGGCAAAGCTATTCAGGCTTGTCTGGCTGCCGTCGGTGGCCGTCAGATTTACGCAGGGACAGTCACCGGGATGATGATCGGTGAAGTTGAGGACCAATGGGACATGATCGCTTTGGTCGAATACCCATCTCTAGCGGCTATGCAGAAAATGGTGTCTTCGCCTGAATATCAAGCCATTGAGACCCATCGCAAAGCAGGGCTTGCTGGGCAGTTAAACATCCGCATCAGTCAGATTGGACGTTGATATGAAACCGATGCAGAACCGCATGACCGACCTACTCGGCGTCGAGTATCCCATCATTCAAGCGCCAATGGGTTGGATTGCGCGGGCGCAGCTGGCATCTGCGGTATCGAACGCAGGTGGCCTTGGTATCATCGAAACATCCTCAGGTGAATTGGATGAAGTGCGCGCTGAAATCATCAAAATGCGAGAACTTACCGATAAGCCCTTTGGGGTGAACATCGCACAAGCCTTTGTCCGCGACCCGGGTATTGTGGATTTCGTGGTCGACCAAGGCATCAAGTTCGTAACTACATCAGCAGGCGACCCTAACAAATATTGTGGGCCATTAAAGGCGGCCGGCTTGACTGTGTTTCACGTAGTACCAACATTGGCGGGCGCGTTGAAAGCAATTGATGCTGGCGTTGATGGCCTTGTGGTCGAAGGCGGCGAAGGCGGAGGTTTCAAAAATCCGAAGGACGTTGCTTTAATGGTCCTGCTGCCGCTCATCCGCAGCAAAGTGGATGTGCCAATTGTGGCCGCGGGCGGTATCGTCTGTGGTCGGACAATGGCCGCGGCCTTCGCGCTTGGCGCTGAGGCGGTTCAAATGGGCACACGGATGGTCAGTGCAGCGGAATCACCAGTGCATCATAACTGGAAAGACGCCATCATAAGCGCGAAAGAAACCGACACGCTGTTCCTCAACCGCCACGGGCCGGGGCCGGCATTACGTGCCTTGCGCACGGAACGCACAACGAAGCTGGATCTTGAGCCAACGGATAATATCATGGCCGAAATGCGCGGTGTGCTTGATTTGTATTTCGGCGGCGACATGGAGGCTGCTGTAGCTCTTTCTGGGCAAGTGGCAGGACGCATTGATTCTGTGAAACCCGCCAAGCAAATTATCGATGAGGTGATGGACGAGTTTTATGCTGTCATGAACGATTTGCGGCGCGACTATCTCTAGGATTTGACGTGGACCCGGTCCTTGAAGAGTTTCTAAGCGATCCTGCAGCAGATGTCTCGGTGCTGCACGATGTTGCGCGGATCAAGGCTATATTGGAGCAATGTGGGCGTGATGGCCGTGCGATAAGCTATTCTGAGCTCTTGTTGAACCTCGGTTTTCGCTTCACACGGCCCAAAATGCGGGCGGTGTGCAAGACGCTCGATAAGATAGACCAGATCACGGCCGAAGAAGGCGCGCCTGCGCTCGCGGTGCTTGTGGTACGTGAAGGTGATGGCTTGCCGGGGCAGGGTTGGTGGACGGGGCGAACCGATTATCAGGGCGAGTGGACCGGTCCGCAAGCGCATGCACATATTAGCAAGCTTCAGGGCGATGTGTTTGCATATTGGCAAGACAAATCGATTTGAATTTGAAACTGATTTGGGATGACTAAATTCATGCGACAGGCAACCGAGTTTTTGGATGAAAGCGAGGCGTTATGCGTCCAGCTGGCGCCGCTTTCCGAAGCAGATTTTGAAACGCCAACCCAGTTCAAGGATTGGACCATCAACAACATCATCCGCCATCTGCATGTTTGGAACATAGCAGTTGATTTATCATTGCGCGACGAGGCCGCGTTTGGCGCATTTGTCGCCGCGATGATGGCTGGTGTTCGCGGGGGTAAGCTGCCTGAGTTTGAGGCGAGATATCTTGAAGGTCTTTCTGGTCATGCCTTGCGAAACGCTTGGATGGAGCGCGCGAAAGCCATCGCCGCTGCATTTGCTGCTACAGATCCTAAGCTTCGACTCAAATGGGTTGGCCCGGACATGAGCGCGCTCAGCTCAATCACAGCGCGGCTCATGGAAACTTGGGCACATGGGCAGGCTGTTTACGATGTGCTTGGCGTGGAGCGGCAAGAAACCGACCGGATAGGAAACATCGTGCGCCTTGGTGTGAACACATGGGGCTTCACATGGAAAAATCGCCGCGTCGAGCCGCCCGGCCCTATGCCGAAGGTGCGCCTGTTAGCTCCATCTGGCGCGGTTTGGGAATATGGCGAGCCTTCCGAAAGCGGAATGATCTCGGGTAGAGCGACAGAATTCTGCCAAGTCGTCACCCAATGTCGCAATGTTGCGGACACTGCGCTTGAAGTCACAGGCGAAGTCGCGCATCAATGGATGGCAGTGGCGCAGTGTTTTGCGGGGCCACCGCAAGACCCGCCAGCAAAAGGTATAAGGCACAAGTCACATGGCACCGCGCCGACAGGGGAGTTTGAATAGCATGAAGAAGGTCGTTTTTGTCTCTTTAGGCGCAGCCTTACTAGCGAGTACTTCTGTGGCCGCGCAACCTGCTGACGTGGTTACCGTGATCCATGCCGGCAATTTATTGGACAAGCCAGGAAGCCCACCGCGCGGCCCATCTACCGTCATTATTCGCAATGGCAAAATCGTTGAACTTTTGTCTGGACATCAGCAGGGACCAGCAGGTGCGACACTGATCGATCTGAAAGACAAATTTGTCCTCCCAGGGTTAATCGACAGCCATGTGCATTTGGATAGTGACGCAGGCGGTAATGCAGCGTTGATCGAGGCCGTTACCGACAGTCCGGCGCGCGCCGCCTATCGCGCTGCGGGTAATGCGAAGAAAACATTGATGGCTGGCTTCACTACAGTCCGCAATATGGGCGACGGCACAGGCGCAACTCTTGCTTTGCGCGATGCGGTCGCTGCGGGCGAACTCCCCGGACCCCGGATTATTGACGCTGGCCGTTCGATCTCAACGACCAGCGGGCATATGGATGCAACGCTCTCAGTCTCCGAAGACCTACATGCCAGTATCGGTCAGGAAAATCTGTGTGATGGCGTTGAAAGCTGCCGTCAGGCGATACGCAAACAGGTCCGGCGCGGTGTGGACGTGATCAAGATTGCAACGACAGGCGGCGTGAATAGCCGCATTGGGGCTGGTCTTGGGCGGCAATTGTTTGATGACGAGGTGAAGGCATTAGTTGATACTGCGCATCTTTACGGCAAGAAAGTTGCCGTCCACGCCCATGGCGACGACGGCGTCAACATCGCCTTGGCTGCTGGAGCCGACTCGATTGAGCACGGCACCATGATTACCGACGAGAGCATCAAATTGTTCAAATCTTCAGGCGCATATTATGTGCCGACGCTGTCTACGGTGAATGGCTATCTTGAGCGGCTCGCTGCAAACCCCAATGCCTACCCGCCTGACGTGCTGGCGAAAGTGCAATGGCGCATTGGTGTGACTGGTAAGAGCCTTGCCAAGGCCTATCCTGCAGGCGTTAAAATCGCATTTGGTACAGATGCCGGTGTTTCCAAGCATGGCCGGAACGCAGACGAGTTTGAATTGATGGTGAAGCATGGCATGCCCGCCAGTGCCGCTATTCAGGCCGCTACAATGAATGCCGCGACCTTATTGGGCGTTGAAAAAGAGGTGGGATCGCTCGAACCAGGCAAAGCAGCAGATTTGATTGCCGTGGCAGGAGACCCCATAGCCGACATCACTACATTGAAATCGGTACGTTTCGTGATGAAGAATGGGCGGGTTTTTAAGGCTGAATGATGATACCCTTTTGTGGGTCTGTTCGGCCTTGAAGGGTCTCTACAAAGACGGTTTCGGCAGCATTGAGTCCGGCGCGTATTTCGATTTCCACCACGCCATCGGCCGCAGTTAGGAAGCTTTTCCAACTGCGGCTTACGGCTTCGCCAAAACCTTTTGGTCCTAGTTCCTGAATAGTTGCGACCGCGTGATCGGGGGCGAAAAACAGGATGGGCTTCGGTCCCGGCATTTCGCCGCCACTTGCGCCAGCGCTGTTTGGCCCTCGTGCGTCAACATGGGTGGCTCCGACCAAACAGCTATAATTTAAATGGCTGGCCAGCCTTTCGTGGATCGCCCGGAGCAGTTGCGAATTGCCGGCAAAATCGACGCAGACCGAAGCAGTCTTGGGCAGGGCGTCAACGTTATCATAGGACATGACTTCGTCGTACAGGCCAGTTCCCATGACAAAATCCACATTGCCTTTCGAGGTCAGACCTATGCGCTTTATGCTGGACGATAAATCCTTTGCGACGCTCGCAAGACCCATCGCCGTTTTGGATGAAGCGCTAGTGATGATAAGGTTTTCTCCGCCAAACCAGCCTTCGCGGCGGAGCATGGCTTCAATAAGGAAGCCAGTTTTGAACAAAGGTCCGAATAACATACGCTCCGCCTCTTTGGCGGGGTCATGTTCCAGGTCAGCGGCAAGACGGCTATACTGGTTATAGATTGGGCTCATGGGCTGCCGGTGTGCCGCCATATCGGTGAAACCGCCGATACTCACTTTGCCAGGCAGAACATCGAGATGCGTCCCCATCGGTAAATAGCCATAGACGCGCTCGCCAACCGCAATATCGGGGCAATGCGATTCTTCGACCATTGCATGGCCCCACATTGGCACGACGCCGAAATCCCCATCCGCTGGAAAGAAGTTCCAATAGCCGAACTGGTCCCCGATGACCGCGTAAGTGATGTTATTGGCGGTGACGGAGAAGCTTTCGATACGCAAACGAACTGCACCTTCGCTAAGCGGCGGCAATGCCGCGTCATGCACCTGCGTTTGTGTCAGTGCCTGTTTGTTTACCCAGATTGTCGATGCCATAATTGCTTCTCCTTGCGACGGCATAACCGCCTGAACTTATCCATTCAACGAAAGACTATAGCTTCAATTGTTCACATTGATGTGAATATGCACTTTGACAATCACATCGCGATGTGAAAATAGCGAATCATGAGCACACAATTGATCAATAAACTTCGTAGCCTCGTCAACGACGGCGGCTTGTCACGGTCCGGCTTGGCGCGCGCTGCTGGCCTTCATGCCAACACTTTGCGCGACTTGGATGAGCCGGGCTGGAATCCCACCGCGGAGACACTGCGTAAGTTGGAAAGCTATTTGTTTTCGAATGATGACACGCCTGCGCTCGTGCCGATTGAGGAAATCATTGAAGAGGCGCGGAACGGCCGGATGTATATTCTCGTCGATGACGAGGACCGGGAAAATGAAGGTGACCTGATAATTCCGGCGCAAATGGCGACGCCAGACGCGATCAATTTCATGGCAACGCACGGCCGTGGCCTTATCTGCCTTTCGATGACCAAAATGCGTTGCGAGCAGCTTGGCCTGACGCCGATGGCGCGTGAGAACCGTGAAAGCATGCAAACTGCCTTCACGGTGTCCATAGAAGCCCGTGACGGTGTTACGACGGGTATCAGCGCAGCAGATAGGGCGCGCACGATTTCAGTTGCTGTAGACGCTTCCATGGGGCCTGATGATATCGTTTCGCCCGGCCATGTCTTTCCGCTTACGGCACGCGATGGCGGCGTGCTGGTGCGCGCAGGGCATACAGAAGCGGCTGTCGACATTAGCCGGCTTGCCGGTCTCAACCCGTCGGGCGTGATTTGTGAAATCATGAAAGACGATGGCACAATGGCAAGGATGGACGACCTAGTCGCTTTCGCCCGTATGCATAATTTGAAAATGGGGACGATCCGCGATTTGATCGCCTATCGCCGCAAGCACGATCATTTGGTCGAAAAGCGCGCGGAGATGAAGTTCAACAGCCGTTGGGGCGGTGACTGGTCCGCCATGACCTTTTACAACAAGGCGACGGGCGATGAGACCATTGCTTTGATAAAGGGCCGCATTGACCCTGAAAAACCGACATTGGTTCGTATGCACACAATGTCGATGTTCGTTGACGTGTTTGGCGAAGAAAATGAGCGTTCAGGCCTTTTGTCACGTTCGATGGAGGCCATCGCTGCTGAAGGCGCTGGTGTGATCGTGGTCATAAACAAGCCCATGAAGGGCATTGTGTCCCGTTTCATGCAGCTGCGCGCAGAGGGCAAGCAAGCTGGTGCGCCTGAGATTGAAGAACTGCGGGATTATGGCGGCGGCGCACAAATCCTGACCGAGCTTGGCGTGCAGGACATGATATTGCTCACCAACACCCACCACACGTTGGTTGGCCTTGAAGGCTATGGCCTTTCCATTGTAGGCGAACGGCCAATTCCCGGAACCGGAGGCGAGTGATGGCAAAGTTTTTGATAGTTGAAGCGCGGTTTTATGACCATTTGAACGACATGCTCGTCGCAGGTGCGACGGCAGCGTTGAAGGCCAAGGGGCATGAGGTTGAGGTCATTACCGTGCCCGGCGCGCTCGAAATTCCCGGTACCATAGCGATGGCCGCAGAAGCGCAGATATATGACGGTTTTGTAGCCATTGGCGTTGTTATTCGCGGCGAAACGTATCATTTTGAGATTGTCGCTGGCGAGAGCGCGCGCGGTATCATGGCGTTGACGATGGACGGAATCGCAATCGGCAACGGCATATTGACCGTTGAAAACGAAGCGCAAGCTATCGTGCGCGCCGATCCCAAGCAGAAGGACAAGGGCGGAGAAGCCGCTATTGCGGCGATGGCCTTGCTAAATCTGCAAAATCGTTTCAACTGAAACGATGAGCGCACCGACTTTAACGACACAGATCAACACCGATTCCGAAGAGTATAAGGCGCGCAGTGCCTACAACAGGGCGTTGCGCGATGAACTGTGGGCGAGGGTCGCCGAGGCTGCGCTGGGCGGTAATGAGAAGTCGCGTGAGCGCCATACTTCGCGTGGCAAATTGCTGCCGCGTGAGCGTGTCGAACGCCTGCTGGATAGCGGATCGCCTTTCCTAGAAATCGGCCAACTTGCAGCATGCGACCTGTATGATAGCGAAATTCCCGGTGCAGGCCTTATCACGGGAATCGGCCGCGTTTCGGGCCGCCAGTGCATGATCGTGTGCAACGACGCGACGGTAAAGGGTGGCACTTATTACCCGATGACGGTCAAAAAGCATTTGCGGGCCCAGGAAATTGCTGAGGCGAACCACTTGCCGTGCATTTATCTCGTTGACAGCGGCGGCGCAAACTTACCGCATCAGGACGAAGTCTTCCCCGATCGTGACCATTTCGGGCGCATCTTTTTCAACCAAGCCAATATGAGCGCCAAAGGCATTCCACAAATCGCCTGTGTCATGGGCAGCTGCACCGCGGGCGGCGCGTATGTACCCGCGATGTCCGACGAAACCGTCATCGTTCGCAACCAAGGCACGATTTTCCTCGCTGGCCCACCCTTGGTGAAGGCGGCAACGGGGGAGGAAATCAGCGCTGAGGATCTAGGCGGTGGCGACCTGCATGGTCGCAAGTCCGGCGTGGTGGATCATGTGGCGGAGAATGACGAACATGCGCTGACGATTGTGCGTGATATCATCAGCCATTTGGGCCCAATCCACAAACCGGACATTGATTTAAAAGAACCACGTCCGCCAAAATTTGACCCTGAAGAAATTTACGGTGTCATCCCTGACGATGTGCGTGCGCCTTACGACGTCCATGAAGTCATCGCCCGTTTAGTCGACGGCAGCGAATTTCACGAGTTCAAGGCCTTATATGGCACCACTCTCGTCTGCGGCTTTGCGCATATCTGGGGAATGCCGGTCGCTATCCTCGCCAATAACGGCGTGTTATTTTCCGAAAGCGCCGTCAAAGGCGCGCATTTCATTGAGCTTGCTTGCCAACGGCGGATTCCGTTGCTGTTCCTGCAAAACATCAGCGGCTTCATGGTCGGTGGTAAATATGAGGCGGAGGGCATTGCCAAGCATGGCGCAAAACTCGTCACCGCCGTCGCCACCGCGAGCGTGCCCAAGATCACCGTGCTTATCGGAGGCAGCTTTGGCGCGGGCAATTACGGCATGTGCGGGCGGGCTTATTCCCCACGCTTCCTGTTCACTTGGCCCAATGCACGGATTTCGGTGATGGGCGGCGAACAGGCGGCGTCGGTGCTCGCTACTGTCCACCGTGATGCGGAAAAATGGACACCCGAAGAGGCGGAAGCCTTCAAAGCCCCAATTCGCCAGAAATATGAGGATGAAGGCAACCCTTATTATGCGACCTCACGATTGTGGGATGACGGCATCATCGACCCAGCGCAGACAAGGGATGTGTTGGGCCTAGCTTTCGCTGCAGCACTCAATGCGCCCGTCGAGGAGGCACCCCGCTTTGGGGTGTTCCGGATGTGAGTTCATGATCCAATCCCTCCTCATCGCCAATCGTGGCGAGATTGCGTGCCGGATTATCCGCACCGCGCGGGATATGGGCATTCGCACGGTTGCGGTTTATTCGGACGCCGATGCTAAGGCGCTACATGTGCAGGAAGCCGATGCGGCGGTGCATATTGGGCCGTCTGCGGCGCGGGAGAGCTATTTGGTGGGCGAGAAGATTATCGCTGCTGCTAAGGCCACCGGCGCAGAGGCGATCCATCCTGGCTATGGCTTCCTTTCGGAAAATGCGGAATTCGCGCAGGCAGTGATTGACGCAGGGCTGATCTGGGTCGGTCCACGTCCCGCCAGCATCACTGCAATGGGGCTGAAGGACGCCGCCAAGAAACTAATGGCTGAAGCGGGCGTGCCTGTTACTCCGGGCTATATGGGCGACAATCAGGACCCTGCGTTTCTCGCCGAACGCGCCACCGATATCGGCTATCCCGTCCTCATCAAGGCCGTTGCAGGCGGCGGCGGGAAGGGGATGCGCAAGGTCGAAAGCGCAAGCGACTTCGCGGACGCGCTCGCCTCTTGCCAGCGTGAGGCCAGCGCATCGTTCGGCAACGCGCATGTCTTGATCGAAAAATATATTCAGCGCCCGCGCCATATCGAGGTGCAGGTGTTTGGCGACACCCATGGCAACATCGTCCATTTGTTCGAACGCGATTGTTCGCTGCAACGTCGTCACCAGAAGGTGATTGAAGAAGCCCCCGCGCCGGGCATGGACGAAGCAACGCGTCAACAGCTTTGCGCGGCGGCAGTTAAGGCCGCCAAGGCGGTCGACTATGTCGGTGCGGGCACGATCGAGTTCATCGCGGATGCCTCTGAAGGACTGCGCGCCGACCGCATATGGTTCATGGAAATGAATACGCGGTTGCAGGTCGAACATCCGGTGACCGAGGAAATTACGGGCGTTGATCTTGTCGAATGGCAATTGCGCGTCGCCAGCGGTGAAGCCGTGCCCTTACGGCAGGAGCAGTTGCGCATCAACGGTTGGGCGATGGAAGCGCGGTTATATGCGGAAAACCCTGCAACTGGCTTTTTGCCGTCTATTGGCTCCCTTGACCATTTGGAATTTCCGGAAGAGCTAAGGGTCGATACAGGCGTTGAACAAGGCGGAGAAGTTTCGCCTTATTACGACCCCATGGTTGCCAAGCTGATCGCATGGGGAGAGACGCGCGAGGAAGCCATTGACCGATTACGAGACGGCATTGACGGCACTGAAGTGTGGCCAGTCAAAACAAATGCTGGCTTTTTGGGTCGTTTGCTCGATTTGGACGAATTTGGACTTGGTGACGTAGATACCGGCCTCATTGCGCGGGAAGTTGAAGACCTCGTCCATCCATCCGAGCCAGAGCCCGAAGAGTTGTTGGAAGCCGCTGCTTTGTTATGTGCCAGCCCCGGCGAGGGACCAGTGAGCGCCATTTTAGGTTTCCGCCTGAATGCACCACCGCATGCTGAGGCGCGTCTCAGGGACGAAGATGGTAATCTTTATGTGGTCGCTTTTGATGAAATTGAGGCCGACGAACCCACAGCGGACGTGCTCGCTTTCGCGGACGGTTTTGCGCGTCGTTATGTGTTAGACGAACCGCGTGGGTCGGGGCTTGGTGCCGCAAGTGACGGAGCCATATTGTCGCCTATGCCCGGCCGCATTATTTCGGTTGATGTCGCTGTGGGTGACACCGTGTCCAAAGGCCAAAAGCTGGTGACGCTTGAGGCTATGAAAATGGAACATAGCCTAACGGCGCCATTTGACGGCGTTGTGACGGAGTTGAATGCGGAGACGGGTGCACAGGTGCAGGTAGAGGCGTTGTTGGTGCGGATTGCGGTGGTGGAGCAGTTATGACCATGTTTAAGCGCCATCCTGAACTTGTTTCAGGGTCTATTTATCAGCCTCAAACGGTGGTTTGTGAGGCACGATGGACCCTGAAACAAGTTCAGGGTGACGGTTGTGTACGAGGGTTAGCGTAATGGCAGGCAAATATTTCAACGAATGGCACATCGGCGATAGCATCGCCCATGAAATTCGCCGGACGGTGACCGAGACAGATAATTTACTGTTTTCGGTCATGACGCATAACCCGCAACCGCTGCACATTGATGCCGAAGCCGCCAAGGCCAGCGAATTCGGACAGATTCTCGTAAACGGCACCTTCACTTTTGCGTTAATGGTTGGGCTGTCGGTGGGGGATACAACGCTCGGCACGTTGGTAGCCAATCTGGGCTATGATAAATTGGTGATGCCCAAGCCCGTGTTCATCGGTGATACCTTACGCGCGGAAACTGAAGTTATTGCGCTCAAGGAAAGCAAATCGCGGCCAGACGCGGGTGTTGTGACGTTCCTGCACCGATGCCTCAATCAACGTGACGAACTTGTTTGCCAAACGGAACGTGCCGCGTTGCTGAAAAAGGCATAGATTGCCATAACGTCCGACGAGGGGCATAATAAGGGCATGAAACTGCGCTCCCTCCTTTTCGTTCCGGGTGACCGGCCAGACCGATTTGCCAAGGCAGCCGCCAGCGGTGCCGATGCGATCATTATTGATCTTGAAGACTCGGTTGCATTTGATCGCAAATTGGCGGCACGCGAAGCTGCCGCGGAGTATCTGTCGGGCGACCGTCCGGTTCCGGTTTTTATCCGCGTTAATCCGCAGGACAGTCATCTTACCCATGACGATCTTGTGTCGGTGCTGCCTTATGTTCCAGATGCTATTGTCTTGCCAAAGGCAGAGGGCGCGCGTTCGGTCCATTGGCTGCGCGCGGAAGCTGCGGCCGTGGCCGATAGTCAGGACGGCGAGGCGCCGCCCATCTTACCCATCGCGACCGAAACGCCAGGCGCGGTGTTTGACCTCGGTACTTTGCGTGAGGTCGCACATAATCTCCTTGGTGTCAGCTGGGGGGCGGAGGATTTGCCTGCTGCGGTTGGCGCTTCGACTTCGCGTGAAGCCGATGGTCGCTACACTGCGCCATATGAAATGGTGCGGTCACTCACGCTCTTTGCGGCGCATGCTGCGGGGGTCGCTGCAATCGACACTGTTTTTCCGAGCATCAACGATGGGGCGGGCTTGGCTTCTTATGTCGGCCGCGCGGTTCGGGACGGGTTCACTGGCATGCTCGCCATTCATCCGTCGCAGGTTGCCACCATCAACGCGGGCTTTACGCCGTCTTCGGCGCAACTGGCGCATGCCCAATCCATCGTTGATGCGTTCGCGGCCAATCCGGGCGCAGGGGTATTGCAAATGGACGGAAAAATGATCGACGCGCCGCATTTGAAAGCGGCGCTGTCGATCCTCTCAAGGGCTTAGGCCGCTAGTTTCCGCAACACATAGTGCAGAATACCGCCGTTCATGAAATATTCGACTTCGTTCGCGGTGTCGATGCGGCACAGCGTGTCGAAATTGAACGTTGAGCCATCCTTACGGGTGACCATAACGGTTACCGTCTGGCGTGGCTGAAGCTTTCCAACACTGGTAATCGTGAAGCTGTCGTCCGCGGTCAGGCCCAAGGTCGTCCGGCTTTCGCCGTCCATGAATTGCAGCGGCAATACGCCCATGCCAACCAAGTTGGAACGGTGGATGCGTTCGAAGCTTTCGACGATGACCGCGCGAACGCCAAGCAGGTTGGTGCCCTTTGCCGCCCAATCGCGCGAAGATCCGGTGCCATATTCCTTACCAGCGATTACCACCAAGGGCGTGCCGTCGGCTTTATGCTTCATGGCAGCATCGTAGATGGGCATGACTTCGCCTTGGTAGCTCGACATGCCGCCTTCGATGCCGGGGACCATTTCGTTCTTGATGCGGATATTCGCAAAGGTGCCGCGCATCATGACTTCATGGTGGCCGCGGCGCGCGCCGTAGCTGTTAAAGTCTGCCTTGCTAACCTGATGTTCCATAAGGAATTTTCCGGCAGGGCTGTCCGCTTTGATGCTTCCGGCAGGTGAGATGTGGTCGGTGGTGATGGAATCGCCCAAGATCGCCAGCGGCTTTGCCTCGATGATATCCATCACTGGCGCTGGCGTCATGCTCATGCCCTCAAAATAGGGCGGATTGGCGACATAAGTCGACCCAGCGCGCCATGCATAGGTGTCCGAACCTTCGACCTGAATTTTCTGCCAATGCGCATCGCCTTCATAGACCTTGGCATAACGCGCAGTGAACATCGAACGGTCGATGTTTGCGGTCATGACATCATGCACTTCTTGGTTGGTGGGCCAGATGTCGCGCAGATACACGTCCGAACCGTCGGTCGCTTGGCCAATTGGTGTTGTGGTGAAGTCTTCGGTCACGGTGCCCTTGAGCGCATAAGCGACCACCAAGGGCGGTGAGGCCAAGAAGTTCGCGCGCACATCAGGTGACACGCGGCCTTCAAAGTTGCGGTTGCCTGAAATGACCGAGGCCGCGACAATGTCATTACCGTTAATCGCCGCCGAAATCGGTTCCGCCAATGGACCGGAGTTACCGATGCAGGTCGTGCAGCCATAGCCGACCAAGTTAAAGCCGACCGCGTCCAAATCCGCCGTCAAACCCGCACGATCGAGATAATCAGTTACAACCTGTGATCCTGGTGCAAGCGAGGTTTTTACCCATGGCTTGGGACGCAAGCCAAAGGCATTGGCCTTACGCGCGACAAGGCCCGCAGCGACCAATACGCTTGGGTTCGAGGTGTTGGTGCAACTGGTGATCGCGGCAATCACGACATCGCCGTCGCCAATATCATGCGTCTTGCCTTCAACCGCGACGCGCTTTGCGCTGGCATGCTTGTAGACGTTGATCAAATCGTCATTGAACACATTGTCGACTTGCGTGAGGATAACCTTGTCCTGCGGGCGCTTTGGACCAGCAAGCGACGGGACAACGCTGCCCATATCCAGTTCCAGCGTGTCGGTGAAAATCGGGTCGGCCATATCGGCATAGGCCCAAAGACCCTGTTCCTTGGCATAGGCCTCAACCAGTGCAATCTGGTCTTCCGCACGGCCGGTCAGGCGCAGATATTCGATGGTCTTTTCATCAATGCCAAAGAAACCACAGGTCGCGCCATATTCGGGCGCCATGTTGGCCAAGGTCGCACGGTCGGCAAGGCTAAGCGATGCAAGGCCGGGGCCATAATATTCGACAAAGCGGCCAACCACGCCCTTGGCGCGCAGCATTTGCGTGGCGGTCAACACAAGGTCAGTCGCGGTCACGCCCTCGGCCAACGCGCCAGTCAGCTTGAAGCCAACGACTTCGGGGATTAACATCGATACCGGCTGGCCCAACATCGCGGCCTCCGCCTCAATCCCGCCCACGCCCCAACCAAGGACGCCAAGGCCGTTGATCATCGTCGTGTGGCTGTCTGTACCCACGCAAGTGTCGGGATAGGCGATGGTCGCGCCGTCAACGCCGGTGCTTGTCCAAACGGCCTGCGCAATATGCTCCAGATTGACCTGATGGCAAATGCCGGTGCCGGGAGGAACCGCCTTGAAATTATTGAGCGACTTGGAGCCCCATTTCAGGAAGTCATAACGCTCCGCATTGCGTTGATATTCGATCTCCACATTCTGTTCCGCCGCCTTGGGGTGGCCGAATTCGTCGACCATGACGCTATGGTCGATAACCAAATGCACAGGGACGAGCGGGTTGATCTTCGACGGGTCCGCCTTCAACGCGGTCATCGCATCGCGCATCGCGGCGAGGTCAACGACGCAAGGCACGCCGGTAAAATCCTGCAGCAACACGCGGGCAGGGCGATATTGGATTTCGCGATCCGACTTGGCGTCCTTCTGCCAATCGATCAACGCCTGCACATCCTCCACCGAAACGGTAAAGCCGCCATCTTCAAAGCGGAGCAGGTTTTCGAGCAACACCTTCATCGAAAACGGCAGACGCGACACATCGCCCAATTTCTCCGACACCTTCTTGATCGAGAAATAATCCACCGTCTTGCCGCCAGCGGTCAAGGTGGAACGGGTTTGCAGGCTGTCTAATCCGATTGCGGTCATGGTATCACTATCCCTAAAAATTGGGGCTTTTGGCCGGATGGGGAAGACAACACGGGTCGCCGCTATCTGCGGCCAATAAACGCGCGTCAAACCAGCGTAAAAGCGGGAGATTCGTTTGCTGGCCGCGCCTTAGCGCGGTTGGGGGTAGGGTGCAAGTGGCGGGCATTGAAAAGATATTGAATATTGATACCGCATAAGGTATCATAAATCATATGGCGAAACCCGACCGGCTCTTGGACAAAATGCGTCGCAATCCGGCGGGGGATTGGACCATATCGGATGTCCAGATGGTATGCAGGGCGCTCGGCTGGCACTGCCTTCCGCCCACGGGCGGCGGCTCACATTGGAAAATCGCTGCGCCGGGGGCGGACATGATCCTGACAATCCCAGCAAAGCGCCCGATTAAACCGATTTATATCCGCAAGCTGGTTGAAATGACGAAGGGTGAAAATGATGGTCCAGAAAATGACTGAATATGCAATCATGGTGGAGCCCATGGCGCAGGCCGACGGCGGCGGCTGGCTGGCAAGCGTTCCGGCGCTGCCCGGCTGCATCGGTGATGGCGAAAGCCCTGAAGAAGCGTTGGCCGACGCCGAACGCGCGATTGCCGAATGGATGGACGCAGCAAAGGCGCTTGGCCGCGAATTGCCGGGGCCATCATCGCTCGGCCAATGGCGCCAACGCGTGCCACGTTCCTTGCATGAAAAGCTCAAGATCGTCGCCGCGCGTGAAGGTGTTTCGTTGAATAGCTATGTGGCGAATGTGTTGGCAGAGAATGTCGGGCGGGTTGGGTAGGATGCAACTGCGGGTGTCGGTACGCCACTAACCACGTCGCACCAGCGCAGGCTGGTGCCCATGACGTCTTTCTGCCTATCCCGACAGGCGTGATGGGCCCCAGCCTGCGCTGGGGCGACGGGGCCTTTGATAAAATGACGGGGCGTCTTTGACATAATGACGGGGCGGCTTTTTAAGATCGCACAAAAAACTTTCCTATAACATTACAGCTAGTTACGAATCGCGTTCGAACCAACCAAAGGCGGGTGCATCACGTGCGGATGCGTCCCGCGATTAGCCGTGCCGCAACGCGTCGGTGACTTCATCGAGGCTGCCGCGCACGCGCAACAATTGATCCTTTCCAAATACGATCAAGCATTCATCATGCGCATTGTCGGCGGCGCGGATGAATTGCACGATTTCGGGATTGACCGAGATTTTTTGGCCGCGAACGTCGGTTAGGGTGACAAAGGGGATCATGCATTTTCCTTATGAAATTTTATGGCGCAGTTGGCGATTGCGTGTGCGGTCGTTGTGCCTACCATGTTTCTCTTTCGCCTGCGAGGCGTGATTGGCCCCAGCCTGCGCTGGGGCGACTTGGGGTGTAATGGATAGGTGGACGCCCGCCCGTTTGCTTTGGCTGGCTTTTAACATTCACCGCCGCTACAGCGCAGGCATGAACCCCATCATCCTTGTCATGTCGGGCGGAGCCATGGGCGCAGCCTTGCGTTACGGCCTGTCGCGCGCTTTGCCTATCGGCGCGGCTGGATGGCCATGGCCGACCTTTGTCGCAAATGTCGCGGGCGGGCTGTGTATCGGTATGTTGGCGATATGGCTGCTGCGCGGGGACAATGCGTCGGAACCGTTGCGTTTGTTTCTGGGTGTGGGCGTTTTGGGCGGGTTTACGACCTTTAGCGCCTTCTCATTGGAAATGGCGCAGATGGTGCAACGCGGGCAGATGGGCATGGCGGCCCTTTATGCGCTCGCGTCGATTTTATTGGCGCTTGGCGCTGTGTTCGCCGGGATGGCGATAGCAAAGGCAATTTGGGCATGAGTAAGAATGACGAAAACGGCATACGGCAATTTGTCGTGGCCCCCGATGATGATGGCATACGGTTGGACCGATGGTTCAAGCGACATTTGCCCGATGCGTCGTTCAATATCGTATCACGCTGGGCGCGCACGGGGCAATTGCGCGTCGACGGCAAGCGGGCGACGCCGGGCGACCGGTTGCTGGCGGGGCAGACTTTGCGCGTGCCGCCCGCGGACGCTTCGGCGTCCTCCAGCGCGCGGCCTGTGCGCAAGCGCCGTGACCTGACCGAAGACGAAATGGAATTCGCGCTGAGCATGGTCATCCACAAGGATGATGCCGCCTTGGTGATCAACAAGCCCGCAGGGTTGGCGACGCAGGGCGGAACCAAGACCGAGAACCATGTCGATGGCTTGCTTGATGCTTTGGGCTTTGAGCTTGATAGCCGGCCAAAGCTTGTCCACCGTTTGGACAAGGATACATCGGGCGCGTTGCTTTTGGCGCGGACATCGCGGTCGGCGGGGCATTTTGCCAAGGCATTTTCATCGCGCACCGCGCGCAAGGTATATTGGGCGTTGGTCGTTGGCGTGCCCGACATTGCCGATGGTTTCATTGACCTGCCCATTGGTAAGCAACCCGGCAGCGGCGGCGAGAAAATGCATGTCGATGAAAAAGACGGGCAGTCGGCGCGCACCCGCTATCGCATTGTTGAACGCGCGGGCAACGCAACCGCTTGGGTCGAGTTGCAGCCTTATACGGGCCGCACCCACCAGTTGCGCGTGCATATGGCCGCGATTGGGCACCCGATTGTCGGCGACGGCAAATATGGCGGCAAGGACGCATTTCTGACGGGCACGATCAGCCGCAAAATGCATCTGCATGCCCGCCGCATCCGCATTGACCATCCATCGGGCCATCAAATCGACGTGCGCGCCGACTTGCCCCCGCATATGGCGGCTAGCTTTGACGATTTGGGCTTCGACATGGAAATGGGCGATGCCTTAGTGCTCGACGCGCCCAAATTTAGCGAAACCGCCGAAGGCAAGAAACGCGTTGCGGCGAACATTGCCAAATCCGCGCGCAAAGAGCGCAAGGGTGAACGCCGTTCCCGCGGCTCGGTGTCTGACAAGCCTAAGAGTAACAAGCGCAGCCAAATGGCCGCGGGCAAGAAAATTGCGGCGAAAAAGCCTGTGATCAAGAAAGCCGTGACCGGAAAAGCGCCCGCAAAGAGGGCGCCGGCTGGAAAGAAGGTTGCACCTAGAGGAAAAGCGTAATGCACCCGAACGCTGCATTCGCTTGGGAGGATCGCGACGCGTTGCGTGCTTTTGCCGAAGATATCGGGTTTGGCATGCTGTTTATGGCCACCGCAGAAGGCCCGCGCGTGGCCCATTTGCCGTTCGTTTTCTTGGCAGAAAACCGCATTGGTTTTCATATCGCGCGTAACAATGCGATGACGAAATATCTGGACGGCGCTGAAGCCTTGTTTGTTGTGAACGGTCCGGACGGGTATATCAGCCCAGATTGGTATGGCATGGATAATCAGGTTCCCACCTGGAATTATTGCGCCATAGAGATTCAGGGCAATATGCGCCAAATGACGCAGGCCGAACTTATCGCCCAATCCGATGCGTTGAGCCTGTTTCAGGAATCAAAATTGGCGCCCAAGCCCATTTGGAAACGTTCGAAAATGGCAGACGGGCATTTCGAAAAGATGCTTCGTGGCATTATTGGCTTTACGATGGACATCACCGCGTGGCGCGGCACGCGCAAATTAGGGCAAAATAAACCCGATGCCGCACGTAGCGCCGCTGCCGACGGGGCCGAGCAAGCAGGCAAGTGTGCTATCGCCGATTTGATGCGCCATCTGCCGTGACGGTAAAAGCATTCACGAAAAGGGCGTTGGTTAAGAATCCGTAGGGAAGAAATAGGTCGCTTCATTTTAAATTTGTCACCCTGAACTTGTTTCAGGGTCCATTTCTCCACCGCAACCGCCGATCGTGTTGCACGATAGACCCTGAAACAAGTTCAGGGTGACGTTTAGGGGTTCAGGGTGACGATGGTAAACGTTCGGGCTGTCGGGTAAGCGTTCAGTTTGATGGGGAGGCTTTTTTGACTAAATTACGCACACGCCTCGCCATATTTGATTGCGACGGGACTTTGGTCGACAGTCAGGCCAATATCTGCATGGCGATGGAGCATGCGTTTGAAGGCGCTGGGCATCCGCCACCACTGCGGCACGATATACGGCGCGTGGTTGGCCTGTCTTTGGTGGAATCGATGCGTGTGTTATTGCCCGATGCCGATGAAAAAACCCATGATGATTTGGCGGAACAGTATCGCGCCGCGTTCCTCAACCTACGCAACAATGGCCTCGTCGATGAACCCTTATATGACGGTATAGCAGCCTTATTGTCCGAATTGGACGAAGATGGATGGTATCTGGGCGTGGCGACAGGCAAGTCCGATCGTGGGCTGATCCGCTGTTTGGACCATCATGCAATTAAGGGCCTGTTTGTGACGCTGCAAACCGCCGACCGCCACCCGTCCAAGCCGCACCCGTCGATGGTGTATCAGGCATTGGCCGATGCAGGCGCGGACGCCAGTGATGCGGTGGTCATTGGCGATACGGTCTACGACATCCATATGGGCCGTGCGGCCGGAACGCGGACCGTGGGCGTCAATTGGGGCTATCATAATGTTGCGGAGTTGCGCGCAGCAGGGGCAGACTATATCGCCGAAAGCATGGACGATCTGAAGGCCTATCTAAAGGATTTTGCATGACACCAATCGATGACAAAGCCCGCGCAGAAATGCAGGCGCAATATCGCTTTCTGGTCATCAACCTGTGCCGGATTTTGGGCGCTATCATGCTGGTCGTGGGCCTCGCCGTCATTGCGCGGGAGGCATTTGGACTGCCTAAGGCATTAGGATATCTGTTGTTTGCTTTCGGCATGCTCAACTTTCTCCTCGTCCCTGTATTCCTCTCCAAAAAATGGAAAAGTAAGTCGGATCTATGAGGCGGTTTTGGAAAGAGGTTACGCTTGAGTCCACTCCCTTGGGGCAAGCCGTGCGGCTCGATGGGCGTCCGGTAAAGACGCCCACGGGCAATGCGCTCGCGCTGCCGACACAGAAAATGGCCGACGCGGTTGTGGCGGAGTGGGCGGCGGTGGAAAAAACACTGAATCCGGCTTTGATGCCCGTGACCGGCTTTGCCAATGCCGCGATCGACCGTATTGGGCCGGATCATGCTGGCTTTGCCGCCGCTATTGCCGCTTATGGTGAGACCGACCTTTTCTGTTATCGCGCCGCGGCAGGTGAGGCGCTTGCCGAACGGCAGGCACAGATTTGGGACCCTTGGTTGCATTGGGCGCAGGGTCGCTATGACATAAGCTTTGTGATTGTCGAAGGCATCATGCACCAGCCGCAACCCGCCGCAACGCTGGAATTATTGCACGGAGCCGTCGCTGCACGTGGAGCATTTGAGCTGGCGGCGATGGCGAAGCTTGCGCATTTGTCGGGGTCGCTTGTGGCAAGCTTGGCCGTCATGGAGCGCGCTGGCACGCCCGAAGATATTTGGAGCGCCGCTTGCCTCGATGAACTTTGGCAGGAGGAGTTATGGGGCGCTGACCATTGGGCGCAGAAAAACCGCAACGACCGCGCCAGCGAATTTATGGCGGCCGCACGCTTTTTGGACCTGCTGACACCAGAAACATAGGTGAAAACCCATCTGACCGGCGACTATAATAGCGGCTAATGCAGCGCGTATACAAGGATGATAGCCATGGCAGACAGCCCGAGTTTTACCCTACACCCCATTCCAAAGGCCGCCTTCATCGCAGGCTATGCCGGATTATTGCCGCAGGTCATTGCCGCCGCGATGGTGCTATCTGGGTCCGAATATCAATGGACGGGCCTTGCCTTGGCTTATGGCTATGCCGCATTTATTTTTAGCTTCATTGGCGGCATGTGGTGGGCGATTGGCGTTACCACGCGCAAAGATGATGCGTCGGCCAATGGCATTTTCGCACTTGCGGTTGCGCCTAGCCTGTTGGCGCTCGCAACCTATGTGCCTTGGATATGGGGCCTGAGTTGGCCCGGCCCGTCTTTGGCGTGGCTTGGGTTTTTCCTTTTGCTATCGCCCTTGGGGGATCGCTGGCTGCGCGCGCGCTGTGCATTGCCATTGGGTTGGATGACACTGCGCTGGCATTTGTCGATTGGGCTGGGCGGATTGACGCTGTTGTTGGCGGGATTGGCTTAAATTGCGGCCCTAAGTCGCAGCAATATCCCGGACAAAGCCAATAAGGCCCTTTTGCCGCCGCCTTTTCATGCGTTCGGCGGCGAGTATCTGCTGCACTTTGACAAAACAGGCCTGCACGTCGTCGTTGATAAGGACATAGTCATAGCCATCCCAATGCCCGATTTCCGATTTTGCGCGGCTCATCCGGTCGGCAATGACGGCTGTGCTGTCCTGTGCGCGGCTATGTAGGCGACGTTCGAGTTCCTCGATCGAGGGCGGCAAGATAAACACGCGGACGACATCGGGTCCGGCCTCTTGATATAATTGCTGCGCGCCTTGCCAGTCGATGTCGAACAGGACATCGCAACCTGCCGCAAGCTTTTTCTCAACGGGGGCCTTTGGCGTGCCATAACGGTTGCCAAAAACATGCGCCCATTCCAGAAATTCGCCGTCCGCCGCCATTTGCTTGAAGGTCGCGACATCGGTGAAGTGATAATGCACGCCCTCAATTTCGCCGGGCCGGGGGGGACGGGTTGTGTAGGATACCGACAAGGCGATCTTTTCATCCGCATCCAGCAACATGCGCGAAAGCGTGGACTTGCCAGCTCCGGAAGGCGACGAAAGGACGAACAGGAGGCCGCGGCGCTCCAATTCATACGGCTTATGAGTTTCGTTATGGGCCATAGCCGCTACTGCGCGAAAGGGCAGGGCGGCGTCAAGAGGGAAGCGCGGTCGGCGGGTGACGAAAGCGGGTTAGGCGTCCTTGCGCTCTTTGCTTTTGTCATAGATGGTTTTGGCGACAATTGCGCCGCCGACGAGCAGCAGGCCCGGAATCGAGCGGGTCGCCAAGCGTGTAGCCACCAGACCGATACCAGCGCCGAGCAAGCCATGACCCTGCTTGCGTCCGATAACTTCGCCAATAACGGCCCCTGCGATGGATTTTAGCATGTGTTTTTCCGATCCCTCAAATGTCGTCATGCTGAACTTGTTTCAGCATGATGCGCGACGGTGGTTCGTTATCCCGAAACAAGTTCGGGATGACGAGATTTATTCTCGTCGCTTATTGCCCTACTTCACTTCGTCATGCTGAACTTGTTTCAGCATGACGCATCAATGTCGCTTATTATCCTGAAATGCATTCAGGATGACGAATATCAAAGATTAAACCATATCCTCTGCCTTCACATGGGTATCGAAAGTGGCTGCGTCAACCAGTCCGGATGCTAATGCCGCTTCGCGCAAGGTGGTTCCGTCGCGATGCGCCTGTTTGGCGATTTTGGCGGCATTGTCATAGCCGATGATCGGCGCGAGCGCGGTGACGAGCATGAGCGATCGGTCGACCAAATCCGCGATGCGCGCGCGGTTGGGTTCAAGGCCATCGACGCAGTTCTTGGCGAAAGTTTCCATGCCGATGCTAAGCAGTTCAATCGAACGCAGGACATTTGCAGCAATCATCGGTTTGAACACATTCAACTGCAAATGCCCCTGCAGCCCGCCAATCGTAACCGCCTGATGATTGCCGATGACTTGCGCGGCCACCATGGTCAGCATTTCGCATTGCGTCGGGTTGACCTTGCCGGGCATGATCGAGCTGCCGGGTTCATTTTCGGGCAGAATGAGCTCGCCAAGTCCAGCGCGCGGGCCGGAGCCAAGCAAGCGGATATCATTGGCGATCTTGGTGAGCGAGACTGCGAGGGTATTCAAGATGGCGGACATTTCGACCAGCGTGTCGTGCGACGCCAAAGCTTCAAATTTGTTCGGCGCGCTGACCCATGGCACCCCGCCGGTCAGGGCGGCGAGTTCCGAACAGAAATCTGTGCCGAAATTTGGCGGCGCGTTTAAGCCGGTACCAACCGCAGTCCCACCTTGTGCCAGCCGCGAAATCCGTGGCCATATGCTGACAATCCGGTCTGCGCTGTCACCGAGCATCGCGACATAGGCCGAAAATTCTTGGCCCAATGTCAAAGGCGTCGCGTCCTGCAGATGCGTGCGTCCGATCTTGACGATATTGGCCCAATTTTCGGTATGGATCGCAAAAGCCGCCGCTAATCCCCGCACGGCGCTTAACAATTGATCGCGTGCCGCAATGGCGATGGCTATATGCATCGCCGTTGGAAAGCTGTCGTTCGACGATTGGCTCATATTCACATGGTCATTGGGGTGCACGGGCGATTTGCCGCCACGTGTTCCGGTCAATGCTTCATTGGCAATCCCGGCAATCACTTCATTCACGTTCATGTTCGATTGCGTGCCGCTGCCCGTTTGCCAGATGGTCAGCGGGAATTGATCGTCATGCTTTCCGGCGACGACTTCTGCTGCCGCCGCTTCAATGGCGTCGGCCAGCGTCGGATCCAGCCCATGCTTACGGTTAACCCGCGATGCGGCTTTTTTTTCCAATGCCAGCGCACGCACAATCCCCATCGGCATGCGTTCATGCGCAGGGAAGGGGAAGTTGGCGATGCTACGCTGCGTCTGCGCCCCCCAATAGGCGTTTGCGGGGACGTCAATGGGCCCAAAACTGTCGGTTTCCGTGCGGGTTTTGTCGGACATGGATGACTTCCTTTTTTACGGCGCTTTTTGAGTTGTTATCCCGAAACAAGTTCGGGATGACGAGAGGAGTTTTCGTCGCTTTTCGCTTCAGGTCACTCGTCATGCTGAACTTGTTTCAGCATAACGCCCTGCCGCCGCTTGTTATCCCGAAACAAGTTCGGGATGACGAAGAAAGGTGACGATGAAAAAGAGGTTACGATAAAAACAGAAATCGTCATCCTGAATTTATTTCAGGATAACGCGCAAACACCTAGTTGCTGTCAAACCAAACCTAATTCAGGCGCCAAATCTAGCCAGTTGGGATTATCGCTTTCGACCAAATTTACCTTCCAATCGCGATGCCAGTTCTTCAGCTGCTTCTCGCGTAAAATGGCGAGCTCCATTGTGCCGAAAAGCTCAAACCGCACCAGCCGATTGGTGTTCCGTTGCTTGGAAAAACCTTCAATCAATCGCAGACGATGTTGCGAGAAGCGTTTTGCGAGATCGGATGTCACCCCGATATAGATGTAGCCACGTTTTCCGCTGGCGAGGATGTACACGCAAGGTTGGAAGTTTTGCATGTCGGTCGCTCGTTATCCTGAAACAAGTTCAGGATGACGAAGATGAGGGGCCGCGTAACGAAGATGAGGGGCAGTATGACGAAGATGAGGGGCAGGATGACGAAGATGAGGGGCAGGATGACGAAGATGAGGGGCAGAATGACGATGAAAAAAGGGAGCGTCATCCTGAACTTGTTTCAGGATAACACACCCCGTCACTTTTTCCGTCCGAAGTCCACGCTGACGACGTTGGAGCCATCTTCGACGACGATCGAGGGGCCGTCATTACCGGCTTCTTCATGCTGTTCCGGCGCGGCGTCACCGGCGTCTACATGAAATTGCAGCGCGAAATCTACGGCTGGGTCCACAAAGGCGGTGATTGCGGAATATGGAATGAACAGATGCGATGGAATCTGGCTGAACGACAGGCCAACTTCGAAATGCTCTGCCTCTACCTTCAGGTCCCAATATTTGTGCTGGAGCACAATGGTCATCTCATCAGGGAAGCGTTCATGCAGATGTTGCGGAATGGAAACGCCGGGGGCTTGTGTCTTGAAAGTGATGTAGAAATGATGGTCTCCAGGTAGGCCATCGCGGGCGACATTGCCGAGCACACGGCCCACCACAGCGCGCAATGCCTCTTGCACAACATCATCATAAGGAATCAGGCTATCAACATGCTCTTCGGTCATGGCCACTAGGTGGACCGCAAGACGCCCGAAATCAAGACGCTTAATGCCGTAAGCCAACTTGCCAAATGCGTGCATGCGGCTATATCGGCGGCCATGCGTATTGGCTCCATCAGTCGAAAGACGAACGAAACGTCCATTGATGTTGAGGTTAACCTCGACGGCAGTGGTGTGTATGACGTGTCCACAGGCATTGGCTTCCTGGACCATATGTTGGAGCAATTGTCGCGCCACTCGCTCATCGATTTGAAGGTGAAGGCGATAGGCGACCTGCATATCGATCAGCATCATACCACCGAAGATACAGGCATCGCCATTGGCGAGGCGGTGTTGCAGGCATTAAGTGATAAGCGTGGCATTACCCGTTATGGCACGGCCTATGCGCCGATGGACGAAACCTTGACGCGCTGTGCGCTCGACATTTCGGGTAGGCCGTATTTTGTGTGGAAAGTGTCTCTTGGCATGCCGCGGCTTGGCGAATGGGATACCGAGCTGATCGAACATTGGTTCCACAGCTTCGCGACCAGCGCGGGCATCACACTGCATGTCGAAAATCTATATGGTTCAAACAACCACCATATTGTGGAAAGCTGCTATAAGGCTTTGGCCCGCGCCTTGCGGCAAGCGGTTGAAATCGACCCGCGCAAAGCAGATGCTATTCCATCGACTAAAGGCACATTGTGAAACCTGCCTCAATACCAGCACTGCGTCGCTCCAGCGTAGGCTGGAGCCTATCTCGCTTGTCGTGCATGAAAGACAGACGTGATGGCCCCCAGCCTTCGCTGGGGTGACGGTGGTTTGTAAATGGCAGGATTAGCTCTCATTGATTATGGCGCGGGCAATCTGCATTCGGTGCATAATGCGTTGAAGGCGGCGGGCGCGAGCGACATTCGCGTGACCGCTGATCCAGATGTCGTAGCCAGTGCGGACCGCATTGTACTGCCCGGCGTCGGTGCCTTTGCGCATTGTATGGAAGCTTTGTCCGCCATTGACGGCATGATCGCCGCGATGGAGCAGCGTGTTCGGGGTGAGGGCACACCATTTTTAGGCATTTGTGTTGGTATGCAATTGCTCGCCGATGAAGGCGTTGAACATGGCACAACGCGCGGGCTGGGTTGGATTGGTGGTACGGTGCGCGCGATTGGGCCGGCGCCTGACCTTAAAATCCCGCATATGGGCTGGAATGATGTCGTGCCCGATGACGGTGCGCCATTGATAGAGCGCGGCGAAGCGTATTTCCTGCATGGCTATCATTTCGATGCAGCGGATACCGCCGATGTGCTGGCGACCACCGACCATGGCGGCGCTTTGGTGGCGGCGGTTGGCCGCGACAATATCATGGGTGTGCAATTTCACCCCGAAAAAAGCCAGACTTATGGTATCAATTTTCTGAAACGCTTTTTGGAGTGGATGCCGTGATTGTCTTCCCTGCGATTGACCTAAAGGGTGGCGACGTTGTCCGCTTGGCCGAGGGCGATATGAATCGCGCGACGGTCTATGCCGACGACCCCGCGGCGCAGGCGATGCTGTTTGCGGAACAAGGGGCGCAGTTTCTGCATGTGGTTGATCTGGATGGTGCATTCGCCGGACGCCCCGAAAATGCCGAAGCGGTGGAAGGCATCATCGAAAATTTCCCCGGTTACATTCAACTGGGCGGCGGCATTCGCAATGCGCAGACGGTGGAGCGTTGGTTCGACATGGGGGTCGCGCGGCTGGTCATTGGCACCGCTGCTCTGAAAGACCCGATATTTGTGAAGGATATGGCGCGCGAATTTACAGACGGCATTGTGGTCGCCGTTGACGCGCGCGACGGATTTGTCGCCACCGAAGGCTGGGCGGAGAAATCCGACATGCCCGTCATCGATCTGGCGCGTCGGTTCGAAGATGCGGGCGTCGCCTCCATCCTGTTCACCGATGTCGGCCGTGACGGAATGCTGACCGGATGTAATATCGACGCAACGGTTGATTTGGCGCGGCGGGTGCAAATTCCGGTGATCGCCAGCGGCGGGGTGAAGGGGATAGACGACATTCACAGTCTCGCGCGCCACGCCAAGGACGGAATCGAGGGCGTGATTACGGGCCGTGCGATTTATGACGGGCGGCTCGATCTGGCGACGGCGATTAAAGTGGCGGAGCGGGCGTGACCGTCCGCGTCCGCGTGATCCCCTGTCTCGACGTATCCAATGGCCGCGTGGTCAAGGGCGTGAACTTCATTGACCTGCGCGATGCGGGCGATCCGGTGGAGCAAGCGCAAGCTTATGATGCGGCCGGAGCGGATGAGCTGTGCTTTTTGGATATCGGCGCAAGCCATGAGGGACGCGGCACCATTATTGATGTGGTGCGGCGCACGGCGGAGGTGTGTTTCATGCCGCTGACCGTGGGCGGCGGCGTGCGCAGTGCGGAGGATGCGCGCGCGTTGTTGCTGGCAGGCGCGGATAAGGTCGCGGTTAACAGTGCAGCGGTGGCGCGGCCAGAGCTTGTGGCCGACATCGCCACGCGTTTCGGCAGTCAGTGCGTGGTGGCATCAGTGGATGCGCGGCGGAGTGGCGATCGCTGGGAAATCTTCACCCATGGCGGCCGCAATCCAACCGGCATAAATGCGTTGGAACATGCCGTCAGGCTCGCTGACCTTGGCGCAGGCGAATTGTTGGTGACGAGCATGGACCGCGACGGCACAAGTGACGGCTATGACCTTGCACTCACCCGCGCGATTGCCGATGCTGTCAACATTCCGGTTGTTGCCAGCGGCGGCGTCGGCAATCTCGATCATTTGGTTGCAGGCGTCCGCGAAGGCCATGCCAGCGCCGTTTTGGCGGCATCGATATTCCATTTCGGGCAATATAGCATTGCGGATGCGCATGCGGCGTTGCGTGCGGCGGGATTGCCAGCGCGGGGCTAAAGAAGATTTCGTCATCCGGAATCCCCATTCTTCTTCATCCTGCCCCCATCCTTCGTCATCCTGAACTTGTTTCAGGATCACAAGCGACGGTAGTGCGTTATCCTGAAACAAGTTCAGGATGACGAGTACTGGGCGTTAGCATGATGACGCGTTGCGGGCGTTAGGGGTTTGACTTGCAATGTGCAGTCAGACCCACGCATTCGCAGCGTACAGATTTCGGGTAGGTCATTCGCAAAAAATCTACTTCTCGAGTCCTTGACCTGTCACAAAAACACCTTATCTGGGCTCCGTTAGCACTCGTCCTGTATGAGTGCTAATGCACATTCATTGCCGTCCTCTGCTTCATGCAGAAGTGGCGGGATGGCGAAACAGAAAAAGGATAGTTCAACATGGCATTTCGTCCATTGCATGATCGCGTTCTCGTCCGTCGGGTCGAGGCCGAAGCAAAAACCGCTGGCGGGATCATCATTCCTGATACAGCTCAGGAAAAGCCACAGGAAGGCGAAGTCGTCTCCGTGGGTTCAGGTACACGCGCCGATGACGGCACTGTAACCGCACTCGACGTCAAGGCGGGTGACAAGATCCTGTTCGGCAAATGGTCGGGCACCGAAGTCAAGATCGACGGTGAAGACCTGTTGATCATGAAGGAATCGGATATCTTGGGAATCGTTTCCTAAACGCACTCAGCCATCGTCATCCCGAACGTGTTTGTGCGCTGCACGCCTTCGGCTCCGGGATACCACAAGACGTTGGCGCGTTATCCTGAAACACGTTCAGGATGACTAGAATTCAGAGACTAACTCACTAAAGGAAAAATATCATGGCTGCTAAAGACGTGAAATTCGGCCGCGATGCGCGTGAACGCATCCTGCGCGGCGTAGACATTCTTGCCGATGCGGTGAAGGTGACTTTGGGTCCAAAGGGACGCAATGTTGTCATCGACAAAAGCTTTGGCGCACCGCGCATCACCAAGGACGGCGTTACCGTCGCCAAGGAAATCGAACTGAAGGACAAGTTCGAAAATATGGGTGCGCAGATGCTGCGCGAAGTGGCCAGCAAGGCCAATGACGCGGCTGGTGACGGCACGACCACTGCAACAGTATTGGCGCAAGCAATCGTTCGCGAAGGCATGAAGTCGGTTGCAGCTGGCATGAATCCAATGGACCTGAAGCGCGGCATCGACACAGCAGTAAACACTGTTGTTGCGGACCTCGTTAAGCGTTCGAAGCCCGTTGCGGGTTCTTCGGAAATCGCACAGGTCGGCACAATCTCTGCCAATGGCGAAGCTGAAATCGGTAAGATGATTGCAGACGCCATGGAGAAGGTCGGCAAGGAAGGCGTCATCACCGTCGAAGAAGCTAAGGGCCGTGAAAGCGAGCTTGAAGTCGTCGAAGGTATGCAGTTCGACCGCGGTTACCTGTCGCCATATTTCATCACCAACACCGAGAAGATGTCGGTCGAGTTGGACAACCCATATATCCTCATCCACGAAAAGAAGCTCGGCAACTTGCAAGCCATGTTGCCAATCCTCGAAGCTGTGGTGCAATCGGGTCGTCCATTGCTCATCATCGCTGAAGATGTTGAAGGCGAAGCGCTTGCCACTTTGGTCGTCAACAAGCTGCGTGGCGGCTTGAAGATTGCTGCGGTGAAGGCACCAGGCTTTGGCGATCGTCGCAAGGCGATGTTGGAAGATATCGCGATTCTCACCAAGGGTGAAATGATCAGCGAAGATCTGGGCATCAAGTTGGAAACCGTTACCTTGGGCATGCTCGGCCAAGCCAAGCGCGTCACCATCGACAAGGACAACACCATCATCGTCGACGGTGCTGGCGAAACCGATGCGATCAAGGGCCGCGTAGAAGCGATCCGTGCGCAAATCGAAAACACAACCAGCGATTATGACCGTGAAAAGCTGCAAGAGCGTTTGGCCAAACTCGCCGGCGGTGTTGCCGTTATCAAGGTCGGTGGTTCTACCGAAGTTGAAGTGAAAGAACGCAAGGACCGCGTTGACGACGCGCTGCACGCAACCCGCGCAGCCGTTGAAGAAGGCATCGTCCCAGGCGGCGGTACAGCACTTCTTTACGCTACCAAGGCGCTCGAAGGCCTCAAGGGCGCGAATGACGACCAGACACGCGGTGTCGACATCATCCGCAAGGCGATTGTCGCCCCATTGCGTCAAATCGCAGCCAACGCCGGATATGACGGCGCGGTTGTTTCGGGCAATCTGTTGCGCGAAAATGACGAGACCATGGGCTTCAACGCATCAACCGATGTTTATGAAAACCTCGTGGTTGCAGGCGTTATCGACCCAACCAAGGTTGTCCGTACCGCGTTGCAAGATGCGGCATCGGTTGCTGGTCTGTTGATCACCACCGAAGCTGCTATCTCTGACGCGCCAGAAGACAAGCCTGCGGGCGCCGGCGGCATGCCAGGCGGCATGGGCGGCATGGGCGGCATGGGCGGTATGGACTTCTAAGTCCAAACCCTCAGCGCACGCTGAAACAAAATGGGCCGGAGGGGAAACCTTCCGGCCTTTTTTGTTGGTGCGATGACGATGAGGAGCGGGCGCAGGCACAGCGTTAGACATCGTCATCGTTTGAAATTTCGTCATCCTGAACTTGTTTCAGGATAACAGGCTAGTTTTGTGCGTTATCCCGAAACAAGTTCGGGATGACGATATGGATTTACGTTTTGGCCATATAAAGTAGCATCTTAGCTAATCAGCCACGCATTTGCTGAAGCATCTCGCCCATTTTCTGGTGCAGCATGTTCATGCCCTTTAACGGGCGGACCATTACCTTGAAATGGGTGATCAGGCCGTCATCGTCGCAGGTGATCATATCAATGCCGTTGATGGCGATGCCGTCTATGACGGTTTCAAATTCAAGGATTGCGCTGTTTTCGCGGTGCCATTCGCCGACATATTTGAATTCTGCATTGCCCAATGTATGCCCCGCCGCCGCGAGATATTTGGCGGTGATGGCTTTGCCCAGTTGTGGCGTGTGGACAACCGGGCTTTCGAAAATACAATCATCGTGCAAAATCGCGGCGATCGTGTCGACATCGCGTGACAAGGCGACTGTGTGCCAGATTTCGGCGGGGTTAGGCATGATCAATATCCTAAGTCGAGGTTCACCATTGGTTCAAGCGCGGCACCCTTGCGATAGCGCTCCAGATTTTCAAAGAAACGTGTGGCGGAGCGGACGAACATCTTGTCCTGCGCACGGCCCGACAAATGCATCGTGATATGGGCATTATCGAGCGTCCAAAGCACATGGTCGGCGGGCAGCGGCTCCGGCGTGGTGACGTCCAGAAACGCGTTGGCGATCTGCTTGGCTTGTAATGCGGTGACCAACGCATCCTGATCCACAACCGAACCGCGCGCGATGTTGATGAGCGTCGCGCTGGGTTTCATTGCGGCAAGCTCGTCTGCGCCAATCATATTGTCGGTTTCGGGCGTCGCAGGAACGGCGAGGATAACCCAGTCAAAGTCGCCCAACTGCGCCCGCCATTGGTCGGGCGTCAGCGTATTTGGTCCCGCCGAGCGGCGCACCACGGTTACATCGACGCCGAAAGGCTTCAGCCGCGCTTCAATCAGCTTTCCAATCGCGCCATAGCCCAATAGCAAAGCCTTTGACCCGAACAGTTCAATTTTGCCCGGCGAATCCAGCAGCCATTCGCGGCGCTCCTGCGCGCGGACAACTTCACGGTAGTTTTTGGCGACAGTCAGCATGCCCATCACGACATATTCGGCGATGGTGATGGCGTTAATGCCTGCGCCATTGGTGACGACGCAGCCCTGCGCCTTCAACTGCGCCAGCGGCATGCCGTCGACACCCGCATAAATGCTGTTCAGCCATTTCATTTGGGTGGCGGCGCCAATGACCGTGGCCATGTCGCCCTTGTCATACATATCAAACCAGCCAATCTCCGCCTGCGGAGCTAGCTCCATCGCTTCTTCTTTAGACATGAAGAAATGCGGTTCAATCCAGTCGGGCAAACGCGGTTCAATCAACGGACGCACAAGGCCGGACATTACGAGTTTCGTTTTGGTCATGCGGCAAAAGCCTTCCAAGTGACAAAGAGTAGGAACGGGATGCCGACAAGATCGGTCATCGCAATGGTTTTCAGTGCAGGCGGAGAGCCTGCAGACCAATAGAGGATCAAGAAGGAGATCATACTGACGCCGACGCCAATGCTGGCAATACGGCGGCTCGCAGGGTCAAAAGCAGCCCAGACGGCAAGCAGAAAGATAACGAGGAACAGCGCAGCGCGATGATGCAGCAATAGGAACAAGGGGTTATCGCTAGCCACGCGGTAGAGTTGCCCAATCATCGCCGGACGGAACAGGGCCAGCGCGGGCAGGGCGTGGATAGCCGCAAGGATGAGCCAAGCAATTTTGAGCATCATATATCCAACTTCCAATCCCAACCCAGCGGGTCGCCGTCCATGACTTCGACGCCTTTGGCGATGAGGTCGTCGCGGATCGCATCGGACTTGGCGAAGTCTTTTGCAGCGCGGGCCTCCTTGCGGGCGTCGAGCGCGGCTTCGATTTCAGGTTCGGTGATGATTGCGGCTTTAGGCCGGACGCGGAGGTCCTGACGGGTGAGGGCCATCAGGTTAAGGCCAAGGACGTTATCCATGTCGGCGATAGCTGCGAGTTGGTCGGCAACGTTGATTTTTTTGAGACTGATCAACGTTTCCAGAGCGGTGAGAGCGATGGCGGTGTTGAGGTCGTCCATTACTGCCGCCGTAAAGTCTTTCAGCGTAGCCGAAATTGCCGGAGCAACGTCACCCTTAACCCCAACCACGTCACCCTGAACTTGTTTCAGGGTCCATGCATCAGCTTCAACCGTCGGTGCGTTGGGCACGATGGATGCTGAAACGAGTTCAGCATGACGGCTTTGGGTATCAGCATATCGGGTCTTGAGGTTGGCCACCCCCATCACCATCCGCTTCAACCGCACCAATGCCGCCTGCAGCCCCTCCCAGCTAAACTCCAACTCACTCCGGTAATGCGCTTGCAGGCACATAAGGCGGTAGGCGAGGGGGTGGAAGCCTTTGTCGATGAGTAATTGCACGCGCAGGAATTCGCCCGACGATTTGCTCATCTTGCCGCTGCGTTCGATTAAGAAGTTATTGTGCATCCAAAAACGCGCGCCGCTATGGTCGCTGCCGCAGCGCGCTTGGTTTTGGGCGATTTCATTGGGGTGGTGGATTTCGCGATGATCGATGCCGCCGGTGTGGATGTCGAACGGCAGGCCAAGCAACGCCTCTGACATGACCGAACATTCCAGATGCCAGCCCGGCGCGCCTTTGCCCCATGGGCTGTCCCATTCCATTTGCCGTGTTTCGCCCGCTGGCGTTTTGCGCCAAATTGCAAAGTCGGCGGCATTGCGTTTGCCTTCGACCTCTTCGATACGGCCTTCACCGTCCTCGGTTTTGGCGCGGGCCAATGCGCCGTAATTGGCGACAGTTGAGGTGTCGAAATACAGGCCCGATTCCAGTTCGTAGCAATGCTTGTCGGCGATGCTTTTGGCATAATCGATCATTGCGGGGACGTAATCGGTGGCGATGGACCAATGCGCGGGCTGCCGAATGTTCAGCGCCTTAATGTCTTCCCAATAAGCTTCGGTATAATGGCGGGCAATGTCCCAGATCGACTGGGCTTTCTCCGCCGCCATTTTCTCCATCTTGTCTTCGCCCGCATCGGCATCGTCGGTCAAATGGCCGACATCGGTGATGTTGATGACATGGGTAAGCGTATAGCCCTTGTAGGACAGCACACGGCCCAATGTGTCGGCAAAGACATAAGCGCGCATATTGCCGATATGCGGGTAATTATACACCGTAGGCCCGCACGTATACACGCGCGCTTCGCCTTCGTGCACGGGCGTGAAGGTTTCCAGTTGCCGGGTCAGGCTGTTGAAGAGTTTAAGCTCAGACATGGTTTGGCGATGGTGGAAATGGGGGCGGAGGTCAAGTCACCGTCACATCAACGCGGGTTGGGAGTGCTGCGTCTAAGGAGAGAACTACGTCGCACCAACTTAGGCTGGTGCCTATGTCGTCTGTTTGGCGAGACCGAAAGGCGCGATAGGCCCCAGCCTACGCTGGGGCGACGGGGGGTGTTTTAAAACCCGTCCCAGCGTATCGCTTGATCAATCTCCACACGCGGGACGGTGAAGTTGTTCACCGCGGCTTCTGCATCACGATAGCCAATCGCCATGCCGCAGAAGAAGATATGGTCATCGTCAATGTTCAGCAGTTCGCGCATCGTTGTGCCATACATGGCCCAGATTTCCTGCGCGCAACTGTCGAGGCCCTCTTCGCGCAGCAACAGCATCACCGTTTGCAGCCACATGCCCATGTCGGACCATTGTGGCGGGCCCATATATTTGCGGGTGTAAGTGAACAACTGCACCGGTGCGCCAAAGCTGTCCCAGTTTTTCATCATCTGCGCGACGCGGCCTGCGCCGTCTTCGCGGGCGAGGCCAAGCGCATCGAACATCGCCTTGCCCACACCGCGCCGTTGTTCTTCGTAACGACCTTCTAAGTCTTTGGGATAGATGTCATATTCATGCCCATCACCCATGGGTGCCGTGGCAGCCTTCGCCTTAATCTTGGCGGTCAGGTCAGCCAGCGGCGCGCCTGTGAGAATGACGGCATTCCACGGCTGCGTATTGCCGCCCGAGGGCGCACGCTGCGCCTTGGCGAGCACGCGTTCGAGGATTGCCTGATCAACAGGTTTACCCAGAAATTGCCGGACAGAGCGCCGTGAGGCGACGGCTTCGGTAACGTTCATCTTTATTTCCCCGCAGGTTTAATCGTTTGATTAATTCATATTATGCGGCTTGGGAAAGGCAAGCTTATTCCTCGTCAAACAATCCGGCGAGTTGTTCAATCATCGTGCCGCCCAGCTGTTCAACATCCATGATCGTCACTGCGCGTTTATAGTAACGTGTCACGTCATGGCCGATGCCGATGGCGACCAGTTGCACGGGACTGCGGGTTTCGATCATTTCGATGACCTTGCGCAAATGCTGTTCCAGATAGCCGCCATGGTTGACCGACAAGGTGCTGTCGTCCACGGGCGCGCCATCCGAAATGACCATCAATATGCGGCGGTCTTCGGCGCGGGCGATCAGGCGATTATGTGCCCAGAGCAATGCCTCGCCATCGATATTTTCTTTCAGTAGCCCTTCGCGCATCATCAGGCCCAGATTGCGCTTGGCGTGCCGCCATGGCTCATCGGCTTTTTTATAGAGGATGTGGCGTAAGTCGTTGAGGCGGCCGGGCATGGGCTGCCGTCCGGCGGCGAGCCAGTCTTCGCGCGCTTGCCCGCCCTTCCATGCGCGGGTGGTGAAGCCCAATATCTCAGTTTTGACGCCGCATCGTTCCAAGGTGCGTGCCAATATGTCGGCGCTGATCGCCGCAATGCTGATTGGGCGTCCGCGCATCGAGCCTGAATTGTCGATTAGCAAGGTGACGACGGTATCGCGGAAATCGGTTTCGCGCTCGACTTTGTACGACAGCGAGCTGCCCGGTGATACCACGATGCGCGCAAGCCGCGCGGCGTCAATCATGCCTTCTTCTTGGTCGAAATCCCAACTGCGGTTTTGTTGCGCCATCAGGCGGCGTTGCAGGCGGTTGGCGAGTTTTGTCACCACCGATTGCAGGTTCGACAATTGTTGGTCGAGATAGGCGCGCAGCCGGTTTAGCTCTTCTTCGTCGGCAAGCTCGGTCGCGGTGATCGTCTCATCATATTTGGTCGACCAGATTTTATAGTCGCTCTGCGGCAAATGGTCCCAATTGCGACGCTGCGGGGTGACGGGCTGCATGCCGTCATCGCCCATTTCGCCGTCGGCGCCGTCTTGGTCGTCCATATCTTCGCCGTCATAATCGGCCTCGGTCTCTTCGCCTTCACCCTGTTGCGGCTCCGCGCGGGCTTCGGCTTGGCCAGCTTCGCCTTCACCGTCATCGTCGCTATCACCGTCTTGGTCTTGCGCATCCTCTGCATCGTCGCCGCCATCGTCGGCATCGGATGGATCGATATCACCCTCGGTAAGGTTCAGATGCTCGAGCATGGATTGGGTCAGCTTGGCAAAGGCGTTTTGATCGTCGAGCGCCAGCGCCAGCGCATCCAAGTCGCTACCGGCATTTTCTTCGATCCAGCCGCGCAGCATATCGACGCCAGCGGCGGCGGCGGAAGGCACGGGGCTGCCGGTAAGGCGTTCGCGCACGATCAGCGATAAGGCTGTGGAGATTGGCACTTCGTCAGGGGCTTGCGCGCGAGCAATCGGGTCAGTGCGCATTTTGAGTTCAAGCGCATGGCCAAGATTGGCTGCAATTCCGGCCATATTGCGCGAACCCAGCGCCTCAACCCGCGCATTTTCCACGGCATCAAAGGCCGCGCCCGCAATGACTTCGGATGGGCGCAAGGCGGCATGCCGCGCGGGATCATGATGCTTCAACTTCAAGGCAAAGCTGTCGGCGAAACCGCGGGCCTCGGCCACTTGATCGGGCGGAAGCAGGCGTCCCGGCATGGGGACTTTGAAATTCTTGCCCGCTTGGCTTGGCGCATCGGCGGTAAAGGCCAATTCCACCTCCGGCTCATGCGCGAGGGCGCGCGCGGTGCCGGTCAGCACTAATTTAAATTGTTCAAGAGGGCTTTCGTTAGACATTAATCAGACAACCTCTTGCACATTGCAGCAATGTCTTCTTTTGTCGGTTTCACAGGGGCGCGCAGGGTGAATACATGGGCGTCCTTGGTCGCCAAACGGTCCTCGGTCGTGCGTGCGCCGTTCACAACGGCCGCAAAATCCTTGCATACGGCAAAGCTACGCAAATAATCGCTATGGCCAGCGCCACCGCCGGAGACATCGGTCGTATCGATAATAGTGAAGCCGGTTTTGGCAGGCTCGGTCTGATATTTCGTCTTGGTCGCAAAGCAGCGCTGCGGCAGGCCCTTTGCCTTTAATTCCTGCGCCTCAAATGGGTTGAAACAATAAGGTGAACCCAAGCGCGGATAGCCATGCACCGCGCGCGATACCGCCAGCGCCCGGTCGCTAAGGGATGCATAGACCGTCACCCTGCGGTCATTGTTCACGCGCCGCTCGGCGAGGACTTCTTCCGCGATATCGCGTTCAAAATCTTCACGATCCACATCGGGGGAAGCCAATATGATATTAGAAATATTGCTAGAGTCTGCATTGCTAGACGTGCGGTCAACATATTCAACCGCCGGAATAACAAGCCGTGCGCCAAGCGAATGCGACACGATCACGACTTCCTTGATCCACTCCGTCCTTGCCAATTTGGTCAGGAAATTGCGGAAATTGCGTTGGTCCCAATGCATGTTGGTTTCATCAACGGCGTAGCTCAGCAAATTGCCCTGTGAGGGCCAGCTATAATGGATGATTGGTCCGTCAAAATCGCTCATTGCGCCTATTTGCACCGCGTCGCGTGCCGTCGTTTGCAGCGTTTCCCGATAGCCGTGGACATATATCAGCACGCGGCCCTTGCGCAGGTTTGCCGCGTCCCGCAGGCCACCCCACCAGGCATCCTCTGGCTGGAAGGCCAGTGGAACGACCAATTGCGTATCACCCTTAGCAGGCTTTATCTTTTGCGGTGGCGCAAAGCGGGCGTAGCGCGCGCGATCTGCCCTATGATTGGTCAGGACGATCGTGTCTCCGCGGCAGTCGGGCAGGCGGCTGGTGACGATGAAATGGTCTTTTCCTGCTATTGCGGCGCTATCATTCTGCGCGGGATTGCAACGCGGATTTTCCGCCAGCGTGCGGTGTGGCACATCGCCATAGGCGACGGCCACCGTGCAACCTGACAGGAGCATTGGCAAAAGCAGGAAAGAGAGCTTACGCATTACTTCCGCTTGGGCTTCGCCGCATGCCATGCCTTGACCGCGTTCAGCGCGCCGGAAACATGGCCTTTCACGCCCAACTGCGCATAAGCGAACAATATCTTGCCATCGGGCGCGATGACATATGTCGTGCGGTTGGTGCCGCCCATCATCGGCAGGCCGACCTTGTAATTTTTGATCATGGGCTTGGTCGCAATGCCGACCATGAATTTGTTGCGGCAGGCCTCGACCGAAAAACGCTTCAACGTCTCCAGATTATCCGCCGACATGCCAACAATAGATGCGCCATAAGCGGCAAAATCATCGGCAGCTTCAGAAAATTCATGCGCCTCAACGGTGCAGCCTGACGTGAACGCTTTGGGATAAAAATACAGCACCACTGGCCCGTTTTTCAAAGCCTTGTTCAAGTTGAAGCTATCGGCCTTGCCGGCCAAAACGGCTTGCGTTGTGAAATCGGTTGCGCGTGTCCCGGGTTTTAACGCAGCGAACGCCGGTGATGCCGACAGCATGAGGGCGAGTGCCAATGCGAAGCGTTTCATAATGCGTTCCTTCAACTGAAGTGGCGAAATAGCCGGTACTTACTTTGCTTTGCCAACGACGCTTTCCGGCAAATCTTGGCCAAAAACGCGTTGATAATATTCAGCGACCAAGGCGCGTTCCGCATCATCGCATTTGTTGAGGAATGACAGGCGGAAGGCAAAGCCAACATTTTTGAATATCGCGGTATTTTGCGCCCAAGTGATGACCGTGCGTGGGCTCATGACCGTTGAAATGTCGCCATTGATGAAGCCTTGGCGTGTCATTTCGGCGACCTTCACCATATTGGCAACGGTTGCGGCGTCGGTGCCTGAGGCCTTAGCCAAAACGATTTCGCTTTCAACCTGCGCAGGTAGATAGTTCAGGCCAACGACGATGTTCCAGCGGTCCATCTGGCCTTGGTTAATCGCTTGCGTGCCGTGATACAGGCCGCTTGTGTCGCCAAGCCCTACTGTGTTGGCGGTGGCGAACAGGCGGAAATAGGGGTTAGGACGAATGACGCGGTTTTGGTCGAGCAGGGTCAGCTTGCCCTCGGTTTCCAACACGCGCTGGATCACGAACATCACGTCAGGGCGGCCCGCATCATATTCGTCGAACACCAATGCCGTTGGCGTCTGCAGCGCCCAAGGCAAAAGGCCTTCGCGGAACTCGGTCACTTGCTGCCCGTCGCGCAAAACAATGGCATCGCGTCCGATAAGGTCGATACGGCTGATATGCGCATCCAAGTTTATGCGGATGCAGGGCCATTTTAGTCGCGCGGCGACCTGTTCAATATGCGTGGATTTACCCGTGCCGTGATAACCCTGCACCATCACGCGGCGGTTATGGGCAAAACCAGCGAGGATCGCGAGGGTAGTGTCCGGGTCAAACACATAGCTTTCGTCGGTGTCAGGCACGCGTTCGTCGGCGATGGAGAAAGCAGGGCATTCCATATCCACATCAATACCGAACAATTCGCGCACGCTGACCATTTTGTCAGGGGCGGCGAGGATGGTCGCATCACGGCTGTCGGGTTGGATATTTGGGATGTCAGTCATGTTATTCTCGTCAAATGAAAGCGGGCGAAGTTTTAAGGTGCGTATAGGCAGCAATCACGTCTTGCAAAGCCTTTTCATAGGAGCGGTTGCCGCCATTTTTGTCCGGATGATATGCGCGCACCTTAGCCGAATAGGCGCTGCGCAAGGCGCGGCGATCGGCATCCTCCCCAAGCCCTAGCGTCCGCAGGGCCTTGCGGTCCTCTGGCGACAGAAAATGGCCATCGGCTCGCTCTTTGGGTAGGCGTGACCTGAACCGGGTGGAGATAGCATCCAACGGGTCTTTAAAGTCCGCCCATTTCGGCGGCGAATCGACATTGCCATTGGCACGAAAAACGCGTGTTTCGCTTGGCCAGAATTGTGTAGGGCTTTGCGCCATAGAAATTTCATCGGCGGTCATGCCCGCAAACCAATTATAGCCCGCGTTAAACTGCCGCACATGATCGAGGCAGAGATATTGATAGTCGCCGGGACCGTTGGCCGATGCGGCCTGTCCCTGTGGATCAGGCGCGCGAAATTCTCCCGCTTCATCGCAGTGTGGATAGGCGCATGGCCGCCCCGCGCCATAAATGCGGCCGTGAAATCGGTCAGTTGAACGGTCGGATGCCATGATTTTCCTTGGCGAAAAACCCGCCATATGGGAAGAGCAGGACATGAAAAAAGGTCCTGCACAATTGGAAATGGAAATGCTGCTTGAAACAGCATTCGCGCCAACCCGCCTTGCCGTCATCAACGACAGCGCCAAGCATCACGGCCATAGCGGCGACGATGGGTCCGGCGAATCCCATTTCACTATCGATATTGAAAGCGCGGCCTTTGTGGGTGTTGCCCGCCTGATGCGGCAGCGTATGGTGAACAAGGCGCTGGGTGATATTCCTGGAACGCGCGTCCATGCGCTGGCTATCAAGGCTAGTGCACCCGACGAAATTTAGTTGAGGCATAAAAGAAAAGCCAAATGACATGATCGAACTTTCTTCGCACCGCCTGTCGCTATCGACGGGCATAGACATGGATGTGTTTACGGCCGGTGATCCGAAAAATCCGGCGATTATCTTCCTGCACGGCTTTCCCGAATCGCACCGCACATGGCGTCACCAGATCGCGCATTTCGCTGACCGATTTTACTGCATCGCGCCGGACCAACGCGGCTATCGCGGTACGTCAAAGCCGCAGGCGGTCGACGCCTATACGGCGGACAAGCTGACCGCCGATATCTTTGCGCTGGCTGATGCCTTGCAAGTGCAGGAATTTATCATCGCCGGCCATGATTGGGGCGGTGCGATTGCGTGGAGCGTGGCGTTGAATGGGCAAGCCGGTGCGCCTAACCCTGCTTGGGCGGGGCGGGTGCCGCGCGCGATTATCGCCAATGCCCCGCATCCCTATATTTTCCAGCGCTTGTTGATCACCGACATGAACCAGCGCGAATCCAGCCAATATATTCGCGCCTTTCGTGATCCGGCCAATGATGCCTTGGTGCAGGAACAGGGGCTGACGGGCCTTTTGTTGAAAACGATCAAATGGGACAAGCCAAATGCGATGGAGCCCGAGGAGCGCGCCGCATTGCTGGCCGATTGGAGCGATCGCGACACCTGTTTTGGAATGCTTAATTGGTATCGCGCGTCCGCGTTATATGTGCCTGCGATGGATGAAGATGCGGAAATCCCTGCCTTCGCAGCAGGCGCATTTCCAACGTTGATGATCCCGACCTTAGTAATTTGGGCGATGGATGACCTGGCTTTGCCGCCGAGCAATATCGACGGCATTGAAGAATTGGTGCCACATGTGACGATCGCCCCCGTTGAGGATTGCGGCCATTTTGTCATTTGGGAACAACCCGATGTGGTGAACGCAGCGATGGATAGGTTTCTGCGCTAATCATAGTCGCCTATATTTTCTGCTATATTGCCCTTTGCGCCCGCGACCCGTAAAGCGCGGTCATTGTGACTGAACCAATCATCTTTGCAATCCCCAAGGGACGGATTCTCGACGAGGCTTTGCCGTTGATGCAGGCGGCGGGCATAGAGCCTGAAGCTGCGTTTTTTGATGATGCCAGTCGCGCGCTTTTGTTCGCGACCAATAATCCCGCGATCAGCATCATTCGCGTCCGCGCGTTCGATGTGGCGACTTTTGTCGCGCATGGCGCGGCGCAGATCGGCATTGTCGGCTCGGACGTTATCGATGAATTTGATTATTCGGAACTGTATGCGCCCGTGGATTTGGGCATTGGGCGCTGCCGGATATCGGTAGCGATGCCGCAGGGCGTCCCCGACGATGTCAATGGCGGGCATATCCGCGTGGCCACCAAATATCCCAGCACAACCAGCCGTTATTATCATGCGCGCGGTATTCAGGCGGAGTGTGTGAAGTTGAATGGCGCGATGGAACTTGCGCCGTCGCTTGGGCTTTCGGGACGGATTGTGGATTTGGTGTCGTCGGGCAAAACGCTCGCCGAAAATGGTCTTGTCGAAACGGCGGTCATTAGCCAAGTGTCCGCGCGACTGATTGTCAATCGCGCGGCGTATAAGATGATGAGCGGGACTATTCCGGTCATGGTGGAACGTTTCCGGGAATTGACGGGCGCACGTGCAGCGGCTTGATTCCTCTGACATTGGTTTTGCGGATGCATTTGACGCATTGGTGAATGGCCGGCGTGAGGCAGATGCCGATGTGTCGAGCGCCGTGGCGCAAACGATCCGCGATGTGCGCGCACATGGTGATGCGACGCTGGCGGAAATGACGCAGCGCTTTGACGGTTTCGATCTGAACAACGCTGGGTGGCAGATTGACGCGGCGCAGTGCAAGGCCGCTTATGACGCGTTGGAGCCTGATTTGCGCGATGCACTGACGCTCGCGGCGAAGCGGATAGAGGCCTATCACGCCGCGCAATTACCCGAAGACCGGGATTATCGTGACAGCGACAATGTGCGGCTTGGCGCGCGCTGGTCAGCAGTCGATGCGGCTGGGGTCTATGTTCCGGGTGGCCGTGCGGCCTATCCATCATCGGTTTTGATGAATATTATTCCGGCTAAGGTGGCGGGCGTCGGACGCATTGTCATGGTCACGCCAACACCCGGCGGTGCAACCAATCAGACCGTTATGGCCGCCGCGCATGTGGCCGGTGTGGACGAAATTTGGCGCGTCGGCGGGGCGCAGGCGATTGCGGCTTTGGCCTATGGAACCGACCGTATTCGCGCCGTCGATGTTATCACGGGCCCGGGCAATGCTTGGGTGGCTGAGGCAAAGCGGCAGTTATATGGCGTGGTCGGCATCGACATGGTGGCTGGGCCATCGGAAATTGTTGTGGTGGCGGATGCCCAAAATGACCCCGCATGGATTGCGGCGGACCTGTTAAGTCAGGCCGAGCATGACCCGACGAGCCAGTCGATATTGTTCACGGACAATGCCGATTTTGCGGATAAAGTTTCTGCGGCCGTCGACGCGCAAATTGCGACGCTGTCCACAGGCGCGGTTGCGCGGGCCAGTTGGGCGGATTTTGGCGCGATTATTGTTGTGGAGAATTTGGAAGGCGCGATGCCTTTGGTCAACCGGCTGGCGGCAGAGCATTTGGAGCTGGCGGTCGATGATGTCCGCGCAGAAAGTCTGTTTGGCCTCGTCCGTCACGCAGGGTCGGTATTTTTGGGCCGCATGACGCCCGAGGCGATTGGTGATTATGTGGCTGGCCCCAATCATGTATTGCCCACAGGACGGCGCGCGCGTTTTGCGTCTGGCCTGTCGGTGCTCGATTTTATGAAGCGGACCAGCTTCATTGCGCTCGATCAACAGGCCATCAATAAAATCGGTCCGGCGGCAGCAACGCTCGCCGATGCCGAAGGTTTACCCGCCCATGCGGCGAGTGTCAGGAAAAGATTATGAGTGTCCATAACGCGAGTGCAAAGTCCAAATCCCGTTCGGCGGCGCGTCTGGCGTCGGTGCAAGCGCTGTATCAAATGGATATGGAAGATATCGGCATAGCGCGGCTTTTGAATGAATTTCATTCGCACCGACTGGGGCAGGAAATCGAAGACGCGCAATATGCCGATGCCGATCCCGATTTTTTCGATGATGTGGTGTCGGGCGTCGATGCGCGCCGCACGGAAATCGACGAACTGGTCGACGGCAAACTAGGCGAGAAATGGAAGATGGATCGTTTGGACAAGACGATGCTCCAGATTTTACGTTGTGGCACCTATGAATTGATCGCGCGGCCCGATGTGCCAACCGCGACAGTGATCGACGAATATCTCGACGTTGCCCATGCGTTTTTTGACAAGAAGGACGCGAAGTTCGTCAATGGCTTGCTGGACGCCGTCGCGAAGGACGTGCGGCGGTAGCATTTCTATCGTCGCCCTGAACTTGTTTGACCTATGGTCATTTCATTTCAGGAGAACATGCCGCGGTTGCTTGTTATCCCGAAGCAAGTTTGGGATGACCACATGGGGGAGGGGAGCCGAGATTTTATGACCACTGAATCCAGCTTCATTAACCTTTTGCGCGGCTTTGCAACTGATCCGGCGGCGCGGGGATTGCTGGACGATGCTGCGGTCATCGACATCGGCGATGCGGCTTTGATTATCACGCATGACATGATGACAGAGGGCGTGCATTTCCGGTCGAACGCCAATCCGGCCGATGTTGCGTGGAAGTTATTGGCGACAAACCTATCCGATTTGGCAGCAAAGGGTGCAGCGCCCATCGGCGTGCTGCTGGGCTTCATGCTCGGCGATGATGCATGGGACCGCGCATTTGCGGCTGGGCTGGAAAAGGCGTTGGCGCATTATAATGTGGCATTGCTGGGCGGTGACACGGTAGCAAATCGTGGGGATAAACGCGCGCTTGGATTGACGGCTTTGGGCATGGCCACGCATCGTCCTGTCCCTTCACGGTCGGGCGGGCAAATTGACGATATATTATATGTGACCGGCACGCTTGGCGATGCCTTGGCGGGGTTTGAGCTGCTTGACGCCGGTTTTGATGAGGTTGGGTCACTGGCCAATGCGTTTAATCGGCCCGTCGCGCGGGTGGCTGATGGCCATGCGCTTGCGCCGATTGTGACTGCGATGATGGATGTGTCAGATGGTTTGCTGCTCGATGCCGAAAGATTGGCGAGCGCCAGCGGGGTTGGCATAGAAATCGACCTCGCCTGCGTGCCTTTATCGCCGCTTTATATCAACTATCGCACAGACAGCCTTGAGAGCCGTATGCAAGCGGCAAGCTGGGGCGATGATTATCAATTGCTGTTCACCGCATCGCCCGAAACTGCGGTGCCATTGGCCGCAACGGCGATTGGTCGTGTGGTTTCCGGTGGTGGGCTGACATTAAAACATGACGGAAATCCGATAAAGCTACCGCCGACGCTTGGTTATCAACATCATTGATACAAACGGCGACATTGGCGGCGTTTATGGGTTGCCATAGCTTATAAGCGCGCCTTATACCCTCTTTGCTTGCGCTTCTCGGGAGGAGAGTGGCATTAATTGTTGTTTATAAACAGGAGGGGAGAGATAATTTCATGTCTCTGACAATTATCGCAATATTATGCGGGTTACTGGCCGTCGTGTACGGTTTTGTAACCAGCCGTCAGGTGCTGAGTGCACCGGCCGGCAACGATAAAATGCAGGAAATCGCCGCGGCAATTCAAGAAGGCGCAAAAGCCTATCTTGGCCGTCAATATCGGACCATCGCTATCGTAGGCGTCTTGGTCGCAGTGTTGGTGGCGTTGTTCTTGGGCGTCATTCCAACCGTTGGTTTCGTCATCGGCGCAGTGCTTTCGGGCGTTGCGGGCTATATCGGAATGAACATTTCGGTGCGCGCAAATGTGCGGACGGCCGCTGCGGCGCAGACCGGGCTTCAGGCCGGTTTGACCATGGCATTCCGCGCAGGTGCGATTACTGGCATGCTCGTGGCTGGCCTAGCCTTGCTCGCGATTGCCGTGTTCTTTTGGTATCTGACGGACGTTGCCATGATGGCCCCGAACAGCCGCCCCGTTATCGATGCGCTTGTTGCATTGGCATTTGGTGCGTCGCTGATCTCCATCTTCGCCCGTTTGGGTGGCGGTATCTTTACCAAGGCCGCTGACGTCGGCGCTGACCTTGTCGGCAAGGTTGAGGCGGGTATTCCCGAAGACGATCCACGCAACCCAGCGGTTATCGCGGATAACGTTGGTGACAATGTCGGCGATTGCGCTGGTATGGCCGCTGACTTGTTCGAAACCTATGTTGTGACCGTTGGTGCAACGATGGTGTTGATCGCTTTGCTGGTGCAGGGCGTGACAGACACTGGGTTGTTCATGAACCTCATGAGCTTGCCATTGTTGATTGGCGGCGTGTGCGTCATCACCTCCATCATTGGCACCTATTTCGTCCGTCTTGGCGGCGGAAAGAATATCATGGGCGCGATGTACAAGGGCTTTTTGGTGACGGCCATATTGTCGGTTCCGGCAATCTGGTTCGCTATCGACTTCGCGCTTGGCGGTATGTCAAATGATGTTGGCGGGTTCACCGGCCGGACATTATTCTATTGTTCGTTGCTTGGTCTTGTCATCACTGGCCTGATCATCTGGATCACCGAATATTATACCGGCACCAATTACCGTCCGGTCCGTTCGATTGCGAAGGCATCGGAAACGGGTCATGGCACCAACGTTATTCAAGGTCTGGCCATCAGCCTTGAATCCACCGCGATGCCAACGATTGTAATCTGCGCAGGTATCATCATCGCCTATCAATTGGCTGGCGTTATCGGCATTGCCTTTGCCGCAACCGCCATGTTGGCCTTGGCGGGTATGGTCGTGGCGCTCGACGCTTATGGCCCTGTTACCGACAATGCCGGTGGTATTGCCGAAATGGCCGGTCTTGACGATTCCGTCCGTGAAAAGACCGATGCGTTGGATGCCGTAGGTAACACGACCAAGGCTGTGACCAAGGGCTATGCCATTGGTTCTGCGGGTCTGGCAGCATTGGTGCTGTTCGCGGCTTATACTGCGGACC
>Ga0315903_10000232_pt1 | contig 83681 bp, 83 predicted proteins | sample LakEriMetagenome_7_FD_203524 | JGI IMG/M metagenome (GOLD analysis project Ga0315903, IMG submission 203524) | Freshwater fungal communities from buoy surface, Lake Erie, Ohio, United States - Buoy 2 MA119 | ecosystem: Environmental > Aquatic > Freshwater > Lake | place: USA: Lake Erie, Ohio... | reverse complement strand
CAGAAATTAGGTTTATATGAGGTGTATGGTGATAAAAAAGAGGATTTAGTGGAAAATAATTCACAAAATACCAATTTTAATGGAAAAATTTTATCAAAAGAAGAAGAAACCCCACCAATAGTAGAAAATATTCTACAATCTGAAAAGGATGCGGAAGTATTCTTTGATTCAATAAACACGCCTACCGAACCCGTTGATGCTTTAATTGAAGCTAAAGAACGATATGAAGAATCTTTAAAAAAAAAGTCTTTGAAGATATAGTTTTAAATTCCTTACAAAGAGATTATAGTAGAAGAGGTATTGATTTAGATGGAGATGGCTCAATAGATGGATATGATACCGATGGAGATGGATTAATCGATAAATTTACTGCACATCCAAATAGAGCATTAGTAGCCAAAGATATGTTACCATATTATGCTAGACCTAGTTTTGATTGGAGTGATAAAAATAAATGGATTAATGACCAAAATGCTGTAAACTATTGGATTACACATAAAAAAAATAAGGAATAGTTTGAAATTATAAAATTTTTCCCTACATTTGTTATATTAAGCAAAATAATATGAAATTAAAAAAAATTGAATCAACTCCATTCAATAAAACTGATGAGGAGGTAATTAGAAAGCGGCTAATTTCTTATTGTAAAAAAAATAACTTTTACGCTGCATCGACACAATCAATTGGGTTACCATTTAGAGCATTTGTAATTAATTCTGAAACTCCTTTATTATTAATCAATCCAACTATCTTAAAGTATTCAAACGAATCTATCTTGTCACAAGAAGTTTCGGAATTTGATGATTTAAGAAAGTATAGATATGTTAATAGGGCAGTAAGAGTTGAAGTCCAATCAGATAATTTAGGCTTGGTTATTTTCGAAGGAACTGAAGAAGATAAAGAAGGATTAAACGAAACGATTTATGCTCAACAAATGATTGATAGCTTAAATGGTATTACGATTGCGGATAGAAATGTAAATAGACCTGTTGTATCGCAGGTAAAATATGAAAGAAATCAGTTGGTTATGGCAAAATCACCCGATGGGTTGATTGAGCAAATTAAATATAAACACATACAAAAGTATATCGATAATGGATATACTATAATGTAATAAAAAATGAAATTAACCGAAAACGATATTAAAAATATAGTTAAGATTTTAGATAATCAAACCGTTGCTATAAATAACCTATCTAAACGATTAGTTGAGGCTGAAATTCTTATAGCATCAATGACTGATTTAATAATCGATAAAGGTGTGATTTCTAATGAGGATTTATTAGAGATAATGAATAAAAAAATTGATATAGTTAAGGTTAAATTAGATTTTCAATCAAAGTTAGATAAATTGAAAAAAGAAGATACTGAAATTATAGAATCGTATCCTTATTTCGGTGAGAAGGGTGAAGCATAAAAAATTAAATTATGGAAATTTTTATAATAGTATTTTTGTGTTTAGTAATTGGTGTATTAGTTTATGGTATAGTTAATACTCTTAATAAATTAGAGTATTATGAAAATTTTATATCAAATCGAAGAGAAAAATACATACAACTATTAAATTCAATTAGAGAAATAGATAGTAAAGAATTATTTGAAAAAGATGATGATGTTGGTAGTGTTTTTACGCAAATAAAAGACGAGATAGAATCATTTGAAAACATTTTAGAATAATATGCCTGCGAAAACAAGAAAACCTAGAACTCCAAAGAATAAAATGTATTTTACTTTGGATACCGAACAAGCTATAATTGAATATAATAAAACAACCGACCAAAGAGTTAAAAACCAACTTTACAAAGAAAGAATACAATACGCTTTTGAAAAGTTAGCAGAAAATGTATTGAACACTTATAAGTTTTCATATTTTGATGATGGGGCGGGTGATGTGAAAAGAGAGGTTGTTTCACAAATGATTTATAAAATTCATATGTTTCAGGAAGGTAAGGGAAAAGCATTTTCTTATTTTACCAGAATGGCGCTAAACCATTTTATTCTATTAAATAATTCCAACTATAAAAGATATAAACAAAACGATTTGATGTCAGCAATGCCTGAGAGTTGGAATCCTGCTGAAGATACCGTAGCAATTGAAACTGATAGTAATCACGCTGAATTTAGAGTAATAATGTTAGATTATTGGGATAAAAAATTAAATTCAGTATTCGATAAGAAAAGAGATATACAAATCGCAGATGCTATATTAGAATTGTTTAGAAGGGTTGATTACATAGAGAATTTTAATAAAAAAAGCCTCTATCTCTTAATAAGAGAAATGACGGGATACAAAACACATTACATAACAAAAGTTATTTCGATAATGAAAGTTCATCAAGATAGAATTTTAGAAGAATTTTTAAATACAGGTGATATCGAAATAGAAGAAGATACATTTTTTTAAAATATGATTAGTATAGGAATAAGCTGCTTTTACCACGATAGTTCAGTATGTTTAGTGAAGGATGGGAAGGTAATTTTAGCAGTAGAGGAAGAAAGATTTAGTGGTATAAAGCATGATAGTTCATTTCCACATAAATCAATAAATTGGATAATGAATGAATCAAAAATAGCCTTTGAAGAAATTGAAGAGGTTTGTTTTTATGAAAATCCATTAGTAAAAACACATAGAGTTGTTTCAATGTGTTTATCAAATTGGCAAATAAAAGATGCATTTAAATTTGGTGTAAAGGGGTTAAAACAATATTTGGGTTTAAAGAATCAGTTCAAATTTTTATTTTCAAATGCGGAAATAAAATTTAATTCACATCACGATTCACATATTGGTTATTCATATTTCACTTCACCATTTGATGAGGCAGCCGTATTAAGTGTAGATGGTGTAGGAGAATGGGAAACTACTGTATTAGCAAAAGCAGAAGGTAATGATTGGGAAAAATTAGATTCTACTATTTTCCCACATTCATTAGGTATGTTCTATTCAACCTTTACTGCCTTTTTAGGATTTAAACCAAATGAGGGTGAATATAAGGTAATGGGGTTAGCACCTTATGGAAACCCTCGTACATTTATAGATAAGTTTAGAGAGATTATATACCCATCTAAAAAGGGCATCTATAAATTGAATATGAAGATGTTCAATTACCATAAAAGTGATGAGGTAATGTTCACATCAAATCTTTCAACTCATTTAAACCTTCTACCTCGATTACCGAATGAAGAATTAACACAACAACATAAAGATTTAGCGGCAACAGTACAATTCATTTATGAAATGTATTTTTTTCGTTTATTAAAAGAATTACATAAGCAAACAAAATGTGATAATTTGGTGTTAGGAGGTGGTTGTGCTTATAACGGAACTGCAAACGGAAAAATAAGCAAAAAGACAGGATTTAAAAATGTTTGGATTCCATATTCACCATCGGATTCGGGTTCTTCAATTGGAGCTTGCCTTAATTCATATTATAGAGGTAAGAACACAGAAAGAAGAAATAATACAAATCCTTATTTAGGGCCAAAATTTTCAAATGAGTATATTTTCCAATTATTAAAAAATTATAGTAATAAATTAGTATATAAAAAATTATCTGATTATGAAATTATCGATTTGGTATCAACTGAAATTTCAAATGGAAAAGTTGTTGGTTGGTTCGAAGGTAGATTGGAGTTGGGAGCTAGAGCATTGGGCCATCGTTCTATTTTTGCTGACCCAAAGAATCCTACAATGAAAGGTCGAATCAATCAAATTGTTAAAAAAAGAGAAGGGTTTAGACCATTTGCTCCAATAGTAAAAGATGAGGCTAAAACCTTCTATTTTGAATGGGATAAAGAAGTCCCTTATATGAATCAAATCGTTTCAGTAAGAAAAGAATATAGAGGTAAATTACCTGCTATTACCCATATTGATGGAACTGCGAGAATACAAACATTAAAGAAAACGCAATGTGAAAGGGTGTATGGATTATTGGAAGCATTAGAAAAAAAGAATGGTTATCCAATAGTTTTAAACACATCATTTAATGTAAAAGACCAAACTATGATTATGAATCCCGAAACTGCAATAAAAACATTTTTGGATATAGGATTAGATATATTGGTAATAGAGAATTATGTTTTGACAAAAAAATGAAAAGATTAGTTGCATACGGTGATAGCTGGACTATTGGAGAGGGTTGTAATAGAGAAATCGAAGATACCCTCTCTAAACACGAAAAGATGGCTTACCAAAAAGAAAATAGTTGGGTAAGTTTTTTGGCTAATAAATTAAATCTACCATATGAAAATAATGGTATTAGTGGAAATCCAAATAATAAAATTTTCAATCAAATTATAGATGATGTTAAAAATGGTATAACTACTAAAAATGATTTAGTTGTTGTAATGTGGAGTTCATCATTAAGAGATTATTTACCCTTCATGCCTCACGGCCCAAAGGGAGAGTGGTTAAGTTGGAGCACTAAACATCTAATGCAAACACCTGATAGATTTTTTACATCAACTCAAACTGAAAATCGTTATTATGATTTTTTTATGGAAGATTATAAAAAATTTTGGCTAACTAATTTATATGATGATTTATACTACTCAATCGTAAATCAAAATTATATTATATTTCTGCAATCATTTTTAGAACATTATAAAATAAAATACGTCTTATGTGATGGTATTGAAGATATGTTTTTGGGAATAATACCTGAATATGATAAAACCAATTTAATTAAATCACAAAATTATTGGGGATATAAGAAGGATACGTTTAGGGATTGGTTAATAAAAAGAACTGATTCAACTTATTGGGAGTATAATGAAAATTGGGATACCAGAAGCACTCAGCATCCTAATGTAAAAGGGTATGAGCTTATTGGAAACGAATTATATAATTTTATAAAATGATAAAATTTTATTTTTATAATCTATCAATTGATTTTGTTAATAGATGCCATTTATTAAACGAAACCTTTTTCGAAACAATAGATAATCCTCAATCAGCTGATTTCATTTTTGTTTGTAGTTCAAACCATAATGATTTCATTAGGGATTTAGAAACAAACGATTACAATACTAAAAAAATAATTTATTATAATCATACCGAACCAATTGCGTTTGGTAATGCTAAACAATTCGTTGAAAAGTGTGTGGATTTAGGATTAAACAAAAAAAATGTTTTATTTCTTTGTAGTAATCATTATTTGGATAATTTTAATTGTTTAACAAAGGGTTTATCGATAAAAGACCACACCGTTAATTCACAATTAGATACAGGATTTATAAACTTTGACCATAGATTTTTAAAATTTAGTTTTCTAAATAATGCAATAAGAACTCCGAGAGCATTAGTTTTAAATGAACTAATGTCTAGAAATTTAAATTTCAATCAAAGTTATGTGGGTGCGAATGGTGATGAATGTTATGGTGATAAGAACATTGAAAAGTATGTAAACATTAAAAATAATTTAAACATTCTTAAAAGCCACGATTATGATAAGGTTTATTATCACACAATTTTGGAAGAAGATAGAAAGTTTCAATTAGTTTATAAAAACTCATTTTTTGCTTTTGTTGTAGAAACCTTTTCCGACTTTGGAATGGATAATGATGGTGTTAATTGCCACCTAACTGAAAAAACAATTAGAAACTTTGCACATAAAATACCCTTCTTACTAATGATTTCTTCGGAAGCTCAAATTAAAGTGATAGAAGATTTAGGGTTTATTTTATTTAATGATTTATTTGATTTTAAAATAGATAATTTCGATGTTGATGGGACTATAAAAAAATATGTTGATGTAATTGAACAAATTAGTAAGATGAGGTCATACGATGTTAAACAAATGGTTCTACAACCTCAATTTCAGGAAAGGATAGAACACAATTATAATAAATTTTTATTTTATAAAAATTTAAATATAGAAAATATATATAGATATATTTTATCTGATTCATACGAAGATAAAAATGATTTATTATTAAACACTGTGGAAAACGATAATTACCCAGTTTATAGTATCATTTCATCAATGATTTAGATATTTTGGTTTTGGGTATTTATTAGTAAGAAAAGATTATGGGAAAACAACAGGCAACAGATTTTGTTTTATTTGGTGAGAAAAAGTTATCAGACTTGTTTCAGGAAATATATTCAAATCAACGACACAAAAAACAAAAAATAGCTGATTTAATAGAGGAATTTAAAAAATCTATTAGACATGCTGGAGATATAGCTGAAATTGGACCAGTTATAAAGGATTTAGTTAAATTTTCAGTAGAAAACGATGATTTACTATTGAGATTAGCGACTATTGCACAAAGAATAATTGCGGCTGAATCCAAAGGGCCATCTGATGATGGATTCTTATCGGAGGCAGAAAGGGCTCAATTATTAGATGAAGTTCGTAGTGTTGCGGATGAAATGGAAAGAAATACAAAAGATAAAGTTGATGATATCGAATTAGAGTTACAAGAAATTCAAAATAAATTGGATAAAAAATAATGGGAATTTTTTCTTTTAGGGATGATTATCAGGTTTCACCTCAATCCAAAACTGCAACCTATACCGGAACAGGAGTTACTGCCGGTGTAGTAAAAAAAGTTTATTTGGAATTTGGTGAGCAACCTAATGGCAGAACTATTATTCCTGGAACTATTGAAGTTGAGTGTTATGGTAAAACCAAATCAACTAAAATTATAGCTTATCCGGAAAGTGAATTATTTTTAGATATACCATTAGTAACTGAAATTGTAGATGTATATTATAATGGAGTTGTATCAGTTTATAGAAGAGTAAATTTAAACAAGACTATCAATAATGGTGGAACTGAAGCCGGAACTAAAACTGCTTCTACTCCACAAACGGGTATTTCAAACTTTAAATCATTTGGTGGAGTAATAGGTGCATTGGCGGGAGCAGGCGGTTCTTTTGGTAGTTATTTTAAAAAGAAACCAATACACCGATTGAAACTTTACGAAGGTGATACAGTAATACAATCAAAATTCGGACAAAGTATTAGATTAAGTGGATACAATAATAAGGGAAACGATTTTAATCCTAAATTAATAATCCGAAATAAAGAAGCATCTAAATTTAATCTCCTACCTGTTTCATCATTAGTTGAAGAAGATTTAAATAGAGATGGTTCAACTATAATGATGAGTAGTGGGACAGATAAAATCAATTTTATTCCTGGTACTCCAGATTTGTTAGGTTCATCTGATTTTAAAAATAGACCCGATAAATCTTCTAAATTTGTTTATGTTGGAAAAGATGATGAATATGGATTTGAAGCATACCCAAAAGTTTATGATGGAGAACAATGTATTATATCATCAGATAGATTAGTTTTTTCTTCAAGAAAGAATGAAACGATATTTTGGAGTAAATCTCATTATGGGGTTATAACCGATGGCATATTTTCAGTTGACGCTGAAAGAGGTATTAATATAAACTCAAAGATGCCAATTGATATACAGGCTTTTAATAACCAAATAAATTTTTACATAGGGGATAGTGGTGAGATTAATTTAGGAAACAAAAATTTAAAACCTGCGGTTGATGGTATATTATTAAGAGGATTTTTAGAAGACCTAATTCGCTTAATTGTAAATTTAAGAAATGGTGGATTATTAACACCAGCAGGGCCTGTTTCCGGTATGAAGCAAGAAGTGGTAACCGAATTCGAAGAATTAGCAGGTAAGTTAAGTAATATGTTATCCAATCGTGTTAAAATTCAATTTTAATGTGGGACATTTTTAAACTACAAGTTAAAGCAGTGATGTTGCAATCACCGGAATCATCCGATGATTTGGCAAAGGTAATTGCTAGTTCGTATGATAATGTTCTTAAATTCCCACCAGCAGGAGATTTAACTAATAAAATAACGATTGAAAGGGGTAATGTTGAGGTATTAGAAAATCTTATAAAGATAGTTTTAATACAACAATCTCGTTCCGAAATACAATTTCCAATTATAAATGGAATTGCAAATGGATTCGTTGCATATTGGGCGGGGGCAACCCTCAAACAATTACCTATTCCACTTCTTCCTGCACCCGGAGCAATTTCAAACATCGCTGTTACTCAAAACATAGTTGTTAATCCAGGCATTCAAGTATCCATTCCATTTACATATGAAGGATTGGATAATGTTGATAGATTTATAGATAAAATAATCCAAGCAGCTAACATTCATTTATTTACCGTTGGAGGTTGGACATTCACCACATCAGCATATCCGAGTGGTGTAGTTGCACCTGGTTATCTACCTTGGCAAGGGTACTCGGTTTCAGCTAATCCAGTTGATTTTAGTTCATTTAGTCCAAGTGCGTTTGAAACTGATCCGAGGGTTTTGGCGGAATTAAAAGCGAGATTCGGTGGAACTATTGTAGACCCAACGGTACTTCAAAGTGATGCAGAATTAGCAGCACAAGAATTAATAAAGCAAGCGGATGCACAAAAAGCAGTTGCTCTATCAGCCGGTGGTGGTGGGGGTGCATTACAAATTACATATGCGGGTAATCAGGATTCTAACTTAAATGAAATCGCAGCTGCGGCTAAGAAGTTTAAGATTGATAATCCTCAATTGATTATAGCGATGCAAGCCAACGCTCTTAAAGAGACAGGTGGCAGGGTAATAGTTGAGAATGTTAATTATACCAAAAATAGTAGAGAAAGGCTTACTGAAATCTTTGGAAAAAGAATTAGTAGATTATCAGATGCGGAATTGGCACAAATACAAACCTCTCCGGAAGCATTTGCAAATTATATCTATGGAGCACCTGGTAACTCATTAGGAAATACACAACCCGGTGATGGCTACAAATTCAGAGGTAGAGGATTTATTCAAATTACAGGTAGAGCAAACTATGCAGCGGCATCAAAAGCATTATATGGTGATGATAGATTAGTTAAAAATCCAGATTTATTAAATGACCCGAAAGCAGCAGCAGAAGCAACCGCTTGGTTCGTAAATAGAAGTTTAGATAATTTTGCTAATAAGATGAACATCAATAAAAATGATTTAACACAAGAACAGGCTACCCATTTAATAACAAGTATAGTTGCGGGTAAAGTGATTGACCCTAAAGGAACTGGATTCTTAACCACAACTGCGTTAGGTAAAGCAAATAGTTATGCAGCTCAATTGGCAGCCAAAAATACAAACACATTAGCGGCAGTTACTAATCCATTAAAATCAACTATAACCGGAGGATAAAATTCGATAATATAGGAACAATATATTTATAAACAGAATCAATTAAATTATGGACACTAACAAACTTTTTAAAGCAATCCAAATTGTAGTTAAGGAAGAGGTAAAAAAACAAACTTCCTTAATTAAGGAACAGGTTAGGAAGGAAATTCTAGCCGAACTGAAAAAATCAAATGTAAAACCAACTATTTCTGAAAGGAAAATAGAAAATCCATTCGATAAAGCATTGGCAGTATTAGAAGAAGATAGGGAGATCGAACAAAAACAGTATTCGAAAAATCCTGCTCTAAATCAAATACTAAATGAAACGGCTATGAGACCGAACTTTAGTAGAACCGATGGTGAATGGGGAACATTATCTCCTGAAATGATAGGATATGGTGAAGTAGGAATGAGTTCTCAGCCGAATAGAGGTCAATCTATGCCAGTAACAGGTAATGATTTAATAGATAAAGCGATTGCAAGAAGTGCAAAGGTTTTAGCAGCAAGTAAAGATAAAAATAGATAATAAATGGCGATAATTATTGGGCCAAAATTAACCAAAGATTTACCCGAAAAAGATAGAGTAGCGATTGGAGTAACTCTCCCTCTTCAAAGGGGTAATAATGGTTATTTTGCTCAATCGTTTCAAACTATTGACCAGATAAAATCAAATATTAGAAACCTTTTATTAACTAGAAGGGGTGAGAGGATAATGCATCCAACATTTGGAACTTCATTATATGAAGCATTATTTGAACAAAACACCGATGATTTAGAAATAAAAGTTCAAACATCAATAGAAGAATCAATTGCAGAGTGGATGCCATTTGTTTCTATTGAAGAAATTTTGGTAGACCAATCAAATTCTGATAGAGATAGATATAATTTTGATATTTCATTATCATTTAGGGTTTCGGGACAACAAAATTTGGAGACGGTAACATTTAATGTAGTTGAATAATGGCATTTAAAGTAACAAATAAAAAAATAGGAAGGAATAGTAGAGATATAAACTACTTGGGTAAAGATTTTCAATCATTTAGAGATAATTTGGTTGAATATGCTAAAACCTATTTCCCTTCCTCATATAATGATTTTAATGAAGCATCACCTGGTATGATGTTTATTGAAATGGCATCTTATATTGGTGATGTTTTAGGATACTATACTGATTCTACATTAAAAGAAAGTCTTATACAATATGCGGGTGAAGAAAAAAATGTATTTGCATTGGCAAACTTATTGGGATATAAACCAAAAGCAACCTCACCTGCAATTACAACTCTATCGGTTTACCAATTATGTAAAGCAACTTCTAATGGTGAATTGGATACAAAATACCTATTAAGAATAAATGAAGGATTAGAGGTAAGGTCTAGTGTAAATAATGAAATAACATTTAGAACTACTGAAATTTTAGATTTTAACGATGCTACTGATAGAGAGGTTAGTGTTTACAGCACAACTGAAATAACCAACATACCTGATTATTTTTTAGTAAAGAAAAAGATTCAGGCTATATCAGCAAGTGAAAAAACAATAGAAAAAACATTTACAACATCAGAAGCGTTTCAGAAATTAGATATTGAAGAAACAAATGTAATCTCAATCGAAAGTGTGATAGATGATAATGGTAATAAGTGGTATGAAGTTCCATATTTGGCACAAGAAACAATTTACATTGATTATCCAAATGTAGAACAAAACGATCCTGATTTAAATCAATTTTCAACGACTGTTCCATACCTTCTAAAACTATTAAAAACTTCAAGAAGATTTGTAGTTAAAACGAATGATAATTTTACAACATCAATTCATTTTGGAGGAGGAGATAGTTCCCTATCGGATGAATTAATTATACCAAATGTTAAGAATGTTGGATTAGGTTTAAACAATTCAGTTAATAGAATGGCTGAATCTTATGACCCTACTAATTTCCTTAAAACAAAATCATATGGACAGGCTCCATCGGCTAATAGCACTTTAAGTGTAACTTATTTAGTTGGAGGAGGTGTTGGTTCAAACGTTCCACAAGGAGATTTAACTACTATTACGAACATAACTTATAATGATGATTTAATTAATACATTTGTCGATATTGATAATACTGTTTACCAATTTGTAAAAAATTCAGTTGCGGTTGAAAATGAAATACCCGCAAAAGGTGGTAGAGGGTTTGATACAATAGAAGAAATTAGAGAAACGGCATTAGCAAATTACGCATCTCAAAATAGAGCCGTAACTGCAAAGGATTATCAAGTAAGAGCACTTTCAATGCCGACAAAGTTTGGTTCAGTTTCTAAAGTATTTGCAATTGGTGATAATTCATTAAACGCTAATTCACCGCAATCAGTATTAAATTCAACTGATAATGTAACTGAATTTGCGGAAATTGTTAGAAGTATTGTAAATTCATCATTAGCAAAAGGTGGAAAATTACCAACCACAAATGAGATAAAACAAAATGTAAGAAATTTTGTTCAAAAAACAACTCAAAACGCTGAATTAGTTAATCCTTTTGCTATTAATCTATACACATTAGGATATGATTCAAATGGTAAATTAACGACTCTTAATAGGGCGGTAAAAGAAAACTTAAAAACCTACTTAAACGAATTTAGAATTCTTACTGATGGTGTAAACATAATAGATGGGTTCGTCATTAACATAGGTATTAATTTCGATATTACGGTATACAAAAACTATAATTCCAAAGAGGTAGTATTAAGATGTATCGAAGAAATAAAATCAATTTTCTCAATTGATAATTGGCAATTTAATCAAACCATAAACCTATCGGATATAGAATTAGGATTGGCAATGGTTGATGGGGTTGCCTCTATTCAAAAAGTTGAGATTGTAAATAAATGTGGTGGAGCGTATGCGAGAAATAGTTATGATATAAAAGGTGCTACAAAGAATAAGATAATATATCCTTCATTGGATCCTTCTATCTTTGAAGTAAAGTTTCCTGATAAAGATATAAAAGGAAGAGCAGTATAATGATACACTTTGTAACGGCATCAAAAGATGCAACAGTTTATTCTTTGTATAAAACTAAAAATACGGGTTTAGATGAAATCTTAACCGTATCTAAACACTATTCACGTTTTGAAGAAGAGGATAATGCTAGAGCCTATTTATATTTTGATATAACTAATGTTCCTACCTATGTTACGGCATCAGCAGCTACCTTAAATTTAAAATTAACCGAAGCGGAAGAGTTACCGGTAAGTTTTTCTCTTTTTGCATATCCTGTAACTTCAAGTTGGAATATGGGTGTGGGAACTTTTTATTACACACCGGAAAATGCGGATGGTATTACGTGGAACACTCAACCATTTATATTATCATCTTCTGCAGCAGCATCTCAATCATTTACTTATCAAAGTTTAGATATCGATATGGATGTAAAATCTTTATACAACTATTGGACAGGGAGTGAAAATTTTGGTTTAGTATTAAAACATACTAATTCAGTTGAATCATCCTCATTGGATTATGGTATTATGAATTTTTATTCAAAGGAGACTAATACTATTCATCAACCACTTTTAAAATTAAGTTGGGATGACGTAAGTGGTTCATTTGTTACTGGAACATTAGGGCCTTTGACCTCAGCATCAATCATAGTAAGAACAAAGGAATTAAAACCATATTATACCGAAGGAGGAAAGGTAAAGATAAAAGTAATTGGCAGAGAGCAATACCCACTTAAAACCTTTTCTAACTCATTCTCTTATTTAGATGTAAAGTATCTTCCAACGAGTTCGTATTATGCTATCAGAGATGAAATTACAAAGAAGAAAATTGTAGATTTTTCTACTTATACTAAAATAAATTGTAATTCATCTGGAAATTATTTTGTATTTGATACAACGAATTTCCCAACAAATAGAGTATATAAATTTTTATTTTTGATAGAAAGAGATGGATACGAAGAATATTTTGAAGATGATTTAACATTTGAAATAAGAAGTAATGGAGTTTGAATTAATTAAAGATATACAAAATAGTGGATCCCTAGTCGCAAGAGATAGGGATAATGTTTATTTTGAAGCCACTTTGGATTCGGATAAAACCGGATATGTATATGCTCCATCTAAAAAAAGGGTTTACAATACCGATGAATTAAAAAAAGCAATCGATGTAAACGTTTTTGAGTTAATCCCATCTTCACCCGAATTAGAATTAGATTTAGTTCCTAGACCAGTTTATAATGATGCAACTCGTTCATTAGAATTAGCAAATGGAACAATCACTTCACAATCTTTACAGATATCGTTATTACAATCGGAGGTGGCAAATCTAACTGCTATATCAGCAGCATTAGATATTGAATTGGATAGTGAAAGATTATTAAGAGTTACTGCTGAGGCAAATGCTGAAAGTTTAAGAACTCAATTTGCTATTATTAGTGATACATTGCAAGGTAATATACAAAGAATGACTTTGGAGGGTATTGAAAATGCATCTCTTAAAGCCAGAAATGAAGGTCAAAATGCAACTATTGAATCGCTTAAAAAACAAGTAGATAGTTTAACCGAACAATTGAATGGTAAGAATGCAAGAATAGCAGAAGGTGCGAAGGCGGGAGCTGACATTACGGTAAGGGTAATTAATAAGGGTGACCAAAAATATAATGATTTAACTTATAGAGCGAGAGCAAAAGATGATGGAAATGGAAAATGGATAAATGGTCCAGAAGTTGAAATATTTAATTTTTCATTAGAGGTTCAGAATGTAACAATTACTGAAAAAAACGTAAGTTTCATAGGTGGGCCTTTTTCAGTAAGCGTTCCGCCACAAGAAAAGAAAACTATATCATTTACTCATAATGCAGGGAAAGTTGATGGGTTTAAGCCATCATCAGGGTTTGGGTTTACAGGTGATAAGGAATATACCGGAACATTAGAATTTAAATCAACTAATGGAACCGTTTCATTATCTACTTCAGTTCAAAAACAAAGAGGTAATGATTTTAGCTTATAAAAATATAAATTAAATGGCATTAGAACAATTTAAAAATATTGATGAGGTAATAAATAAGGGAACATCTCTTACAACTGAATTAAATCCTATTGATTTAGCTTTAATTAATCAAGGATTTAAGGCAACTCCTTTTAATTTAGGTGTGAATGATGTATTAGAATTTATACTATACGATTCTGCTAACAATATATTAGAACAAAAAGATTATGGTAAAATTAGATATGTTAAGGGGCAAGAATTAAATGATTACTTAATTCAAAGTGAAAATGTTCTAGATAAAGTATTAGATGGTGGCGGATTTTTAGTTGATATAAAAAAACTAATAAAAGAAGCGGGATATAATGTGGGTGTATTTAGAGTTCAATTAAACTTCGTAAACGATAGAGTTGGTAGTTCGGTTGAAAAAGATAAAATGTGGATACAAGAAATTTCTGCAACAAGATTAGAATTACGATTACTCCCTTATGATAATTTTGATGAAACTTCAAATGAGGATATAGATACAAAAATAGACCTTAATCAATCTTATAATAGTTTTGTTTTAAATAAATTTAGTGGTGATGAAGTGTATTCGGAGATTGATGCGGTTTTAAATGCATTAACTCCTGCTCAACTATACAATACTTTTCAATCGATAAAAGCAAAGGCATATATTGAACAATTAGGCTCTGAATTCGGTATTAATAGTTGGGAAATATTTTTTAGTAAAGTGTTGGATTCGATGAGAGTAGCAGTAAGACATGCACTTTTACACAAAAATTCTACAATTGGAAGTAATACATTTGGCGCGTATTTAGGTGATGATATAGATTTTATATACTATAACAAAGCTGATATAGTTAAACTATTAAACAATAAGTTTGAAGAGGCAGTAGATTATCATTTACCAAAGAGAACTTTATCCGATGAGGTTAAATTAGATAACATTACACAACAAAGTATTGATAAATTACAAGAATTAGTTCAATCATTAAAATCAGATATGACAAGAACTAATCCACAAACTCAAAAATTTGTAGTAGAGCCTCCAACAATAGCAGAAGTTAAAGATTTATTTACAACAACTAAAACTATAATACCTGCGGTAATACCGGGTGATAAGCCGATTGTTATAGAAACACCGGTTTTAAAAGAACCATTTAATGAACCAATCGCGGTAACCGTTGAACCATCGAATCCATATGTATCACCTTCACCTAATGATGGGGATATAGAAAGAGAAAGATTAAGAAGGTTACAAGAAGAAATGATGTATCAGGCCGGAGGTAGAGGAACTCAATTTGATGTTCCATATCAATCCCCTTATCAAACTCCATCACAACCAATTCAAGTTGGTGGAGAACCAGTAGTAGGTGGTGCGGGAGGCCTAACAATTGAAAGAGCATCTAATGATGATTACATAAGAGATTACGAAAGAAATAACGTTGAAAATATACTTTAAAAATGCCAATACCTAATAGAAACGGTTATTATACTGGACAAATGTTCACTAATGAATTAGGTGAAAGATATGTTTGGATAGGAAATGAATGGAGAACCGCAGGAAATGATAATTACACACCCGTATCTGCTGCGAGGGAAATAAACATTACCTTTAATACCTTTTTGGAAGAAGGTGGGAATAGTATTCAAGCAAAAGTTTTAGTTAATGGCTCAGAGTGGACAGATAGTTCATCTCAAAATGGTAAGATTACATTAAAATTTTTCGATTACCAAATTTTAAACCCAACTAGAATTTCATTTATAGGAACAAATGTTAAGGCAAAAAAATCTTTTCTTTTACAAGCAAAAGTAAATCAAGAAAATGAAGTGGTGATAAAAGAGACAGATGAATATGGTAATGTATTTAACGATGTTATAATAAGTGAACCAATAGGATTGATAAGAAGAAGAGAAATAATTGAACCAGATACCGAAGCAAATGATACTAGAAGAAGATTGTTCGCTGAAAATCCTGATGGAGGAAGTGGATTTGTAAACACAACCGGCGGACAATTCGATGGAAGTGGTGGAGGAGTAAGTGGCTTCGGTGGAGGAGGAGGTGGAATGAGAGAAGTTAATCCGCTTGATTTTAGAGGAGCTGGATATGGATTGGCGGATGTAACACAAAGAGAAAACATACAATAAAAGTATTTATATTAGATGGAAAGAAGAGAGTATTTTATACCACCGTTAAATCAGGTTAATTTTCAATTGGATGTTCCATTTGAGAAACTTGGGGTGTCTGAAATTATAACACCATCTGATCCTTCATCTAGCGATGTTGTTTTAGTAAGAGTAACAAATAATTTAGGAAAGAATTCAATAAGGGTAATTACCGATGCTGGTAATTTAGAAATACCCAATTCGAATCTATTTAGATTACAAAAAAATTCGAAACTTTCAATTGTAAGAGCGAATAGTTCGTTATACAATATAAGAAGCATAAAAATTTATGATGAAAACGATGTATTGGTTGAGGAGAGCACCTCAAATACATTCGATTTTACCGATATAGATAAAAATTATAGAATTGATGTAGATAGTTATGACGTAGTTCAAACCGGAGAATTCCCTTCATTCATATCACCTATCAATCAAGGATATGTGTGGAATACTGAATACTCACAGGAATTTATCCTTAAAGTAAATGTATCAAATTCAACACAATTCGTAAGATACTATTTTCCAAACCAAATAGGAGTTGATGAAAATGGTTCTAAAAGAATAACACCAAATAATAATGAAGTTTTAATAAATCTATCTAATCCAAACGCATTGGGTAGATTTGAATTAGTAATTATTGCAGGTAATGGGCAGGTAGGTGAAAGAGATGAATTAAGAACTTTTATCGATGTAATTAGAGAAAAAACTTATGGTGAGCCAGATGTTACTCAAATTATATATGATAAGAATATAATAGAGGCAGATTTAAGGCCATTAGATTTTAATTTTGAATTTGATTTAAAGGCAGTAAATTCAGAAGGTATTGAGGTATTTTTAGGAGAAAATAAAGTAGGAGAAGTAAATTTTGAAATAACAAAAGGTATTTCAAAAATTTCATTTAATGCAAAAGAATTATATAATCTTTATAAAGAGTATTTTAGCGAAACACAAAAAACCTATTTAATTACATTTGGGTTTAGACCTTATTTTAATGGTATAGGTGGTAAAATATTTGGTAAAACCGAACAGGTATCAATCACCGTTCAAAGAACTCCTTTCTTAATAGATAAAGGAACAGCGGTTAGAGATATATCTAGCACATTTGCACAATTATTTTCCGGTGAATTAACTAAACGAAATTACGAAGACCAAATAGTTTTCGAAGATGATAAACATCTTTATTATCAAGTAAGAACATCAGCTGACCAATCTTTTGTAATAACTAATACTGCAATGGATAGATTAACCTATTCAGTATTTGGTGGAAAAGTTGTTGAAACACAATTTGAAATAGATACTGAAAGTGGTAGTACTAGAAAGAAATTAGGATATAAAGATTATGGAACATTAGTTGTTAAATTATTAGAACCACTACCCGGTACTATTGATTTAAATACGCAAGTTTGGATTTCAAAGCAGATAATCCCAACAATAGTTGAATCAATTATTATTTCAGACGAAGATGATGATAAATGTCTTCCATTAAAACCTAATTTCGGAACTGATATAATTCAAGAAACCGGATTACAATTCTTCGATGAAATAATTTCAAGCGGTAGTTTATCATCTACTCAATTAGTAAATAAATTCATTTCACAAAGTGAATTCAATTTAGAAGATTTACAAATTGATTATGTAAGTGGTAGTAGTAAAACGAGTGAGTATTTCTTAAAATTTGAAAACTTTGTAAATTTTGGAAGTGCGTTAAGTAGGATTGAAAATTTCCAATATAAAATAGGAACGATAGAAGAGTGGGAAAATAAAATAGATACAACTTTATATTCAGCTAGTTTATTATCAACCTCTTCAAATTCTTTACTAACAAGTGCATCTTATAACGATAAAATTAAAAGTGTAAAGAATGGATTTGATGGGTTTGAAAGAAAGATGTATGAAGATTTCTCTATCACATCTTCTAACGATATATTCTTTACATCACAATCTATATACGCAGAAGTATTTGATAAAACTAATAAAAACTATTTAGTTAGACATATACCACAATACCTTCAAGAAAGTTCGGATAATTTAGATTACCTAACTTTTATTGAAATGATTGGACAACATTTTGACATTCTATGGGGGTATATAAATGGAATTAATAGAGTTAAAAAAGTTGAGAATAAATCAATCGATGGTATATCTGATAATTTAGTTTATGAATTATTGGAATCTTTTGGTTGGGATCCCAAAAATCCATTTGCGGGTAAAGAACTTTGGAATTATGCATTTGGTTTAAATCCAAACGGTCAATCTAATTCAAATAAAAACGCATTAGGTAATAATGTTGCAACCTCCTATACACCAGAAGCTGCTAAGAATCAAGTTTGGAGAAGAATACTAAACAACTTACCTTACTTATTAAAACATAAGGGTACAAGAAAATCGATAAATGCTATTTTAGCTTGTTATGGTGTTCCATCTTCTTTATTAACAATAATTGAATTTGGTGGGCCATCTAATAATCCATCGGACACTACTAAATTTACTTACGAAGATAGAAGTGTATTTTTAAATTTAAAGAGTAATGAGTATTTGGATATACCTTGGATTAATGGTGTCCCAAACGCAGTTCAGTTAAGATTTAAAACGGCAAACAAAACTAATTCACAATTATTATATGGTGTTTCCGGAAGTAATTATTGGAGAGTAAGTTTAGAACCAACTGGTAGTGCATTATTCGGAAATCTTAATTTTGAATTAGTAAATACAAAAGTTGATATTGATATATTAGATGTAGATTTAACACCTAATTATACGAGTAGTATGAGTATAGATAATATACCTCTATACGATGGAGAATTTAAATTTTTGACAGTTCAAAAATCTACTTCATCGGATAGTTCTGGTAAATTATACGATACATACCAAATGTATTTAAGAGAGGCGAATGGTGATAGAATAAAACTAGCCAAAAGTGCATCTTTAACTTTACAAGTATCATCATCTGCTTCTTATGTAAATGGAAACACTTACTACACTGGATCTCCATTTGATTATAGTGGAAAACTTATTGTAAATGGAAGTGGTTCAAGTGGAATAGTAGGTTCAATTGATGAAGTTAGATTATGGAATAACGCTTTATCATCATCGGTAATAACTTCGCATACATTAAATCCTGATGTAATATTTGGAAACCATATATCATCATCAACCGAAGATTTATTACTTCGTTTAGATTTTGAATACCCTAAAAATCTTTATACAACCGGCTCTATTAAGAATGTGGCACCGGTAACATCATCATATACATCATCGGTAATTGCAGTTGTTTCTCAATCAATTTCAACATATCCTTACCACTATGAGAGTTATGAAAGATTTGTAACCGCAGAAGTTCCACAAATTGGATTCGTTGGAAAAGATAAAGTTAGATTAGAAGATATAGAATTAACCGGTCAATTATCATATAAAGCAAGAGCTACTAAAAAAGCATTTGATAGAGCACCGATAGATTCAAATAGATTAGGATTATTTTTCTCACCGGTGAAAGAATTGAATTTAGACATTCTTCGTTCATTAGGTGCATTAAATATAGGTGATTATATAGGTGATTGGGGAGATGAATATGGAACTGATACCTATTCAAGTCTTACTGAATTAAGAAATTATTATTTCCAAAGAACATCATTAAACTTTGATGAATATATTCGATTGATAAAATCAGTTGATAAATCCCTATTTGATATGTTAGAACAGGTAATACCTGCGAGAGCTAATGTATCAAAAGGTATATTAATTGAACCTTCTTTATTAGATAGAAGTAAGATAAAAATTAATAGACCGAAAGCGGATAAAATTTATTATGATTCATCTATCGATGTAACTGAAACGCAACAAATAACTTTAGATGTTCCTTATCATACTGGAAGTCTTAATGTAGAATTGGATAGAGAATTAGATGTTACAACTCCATTCTATTCATCTTCATATAGTGTTGATGGGTTGATGAGCATTAATTCGGATTACATTTTCTATACCGCAAGTAACACATTGGTAACCGATGAATTAATGGATGGGGAAATCATCTACAATTCTGGTTCAACGATGGGTGGCATTGAAATAAAAATTGATGCAGGATTACGAAATGCAACAATTGTAGGAGAATATGATTTAGAGGATTCATACCAACAAATAGGAAATGATGCAGACTCACCTTTTAATTTAGGATTCGGTCTTTATGGTGAAAATGGTGCATTGGATAGAACATATTTTAGAGAAGATGGAACATTAGTATTAACCGAAAGATATAACGCTTATATCCTAACAATAAGATATGGTAGATATGTTCCGAAAAGAGTAACTGAAAATGGTTTATCATCATCACTATACAATACCACTAAATTAGGAGTTACTGATAAAATTGAATTAGAACTAAAATATAGATTTGAGAAAAAAATGGTTTTAATAAGCCCATTTGATGAAAATGCAAGTGGAGCGTTTAGAACTCCTACTGCACACTCATTCTATACTGATATAAGTTCGGCATTGGGGGTATTCCCATATAAAAATGGAATAATAACCGCTATTGAACCATTTGATGGATATACTAGCGGACATTATAGATATACAAAGGATACTGCGAGGGGATTAGAAAATAGTTTTTATGAGGGTTCTAAGCAAACTTCTGATACTACTTTAGACGGAACATCGCCTGTTGAAGTATTTGTTACTAATCCAAATAGATTGAGAGTATCACCTTCTGGAAGAGGAAGTGGAGAACCAATTTTGGAAGTTGATTAAAAAAAGTTGTAAAACTAAAAGGTTATATATTTATAATTGAAAAAAAGACCAAAATAATTAAAAATGGCTTACTTAGATAATTCGAGCATAATTGTAGATGCTATTCTTACAAAAAAAGGTAGAGAAAAATTAGCAGCGGGACAATCGTTAAACATTACTCAATTTGCATTGGGTGATGATGAAATTGATTACCAATTGTATGATGCAGCGCACCCAAAAGGTTCTGCATATTATGATGCGGCTATTAAAGCAATTCCTATTTTAGAAGCATCACCAGATGAAACACAAGTTTTAAAATATAAACTTGTAACACTTCCAAAAGGAACAACTAAAATACCTCAGGTATCTATTGGAACTACTTCCATTAGCACAAATCAAACGAGAGGTAAAGTTACTATTTCACCAACAACTTCACCGGCAGGTAATACAACTTCTGGATATACCGCAGTTTTAGCTGATAAGACGGCAGGAACTTTAATCGGTTTAGGAGTTGCAGCAACGGGACAAATTTCAGTTAGTGATTCAGTAGCAGCAACAGCTGATGTTAGGAGAGGAACTTCATTTGAATTTATTCCAAACCCTGCACTTACTGCAACAGTTGTAACAACTTTGACAGTTTATGGAAACGAGACCGGGGGTTCAGTTTCTATTCCTGTGACAGTAAACTATGTAGCATAAAAATTAAAAATAGAAAATGGCACAAATTACAGGAGCACAAGGAGCAGCAGTAACACAACAATTATCCCAATATCTTATCGATAATGCGGGTGTAATTGATGCAACTGCGATTGCTAATATAATTAATGCATCATTGCCACCTAATGAAAGATTGGGTGTGGCGAGTGGTGGTGTATTATCACAAGGTATTTTTAAAAAATTTGGTGAGTTTGATAAGATTTCAAATAAAATTGAAGTAGTAACTGAAGGATTGTGGAGTAATGGTAGTGGTAGTTTAAATGGTTCAATGGTGACCGGTTCTACAACAACAATAGCAGGACACAGTGGTTCAGATGCATCGAAGTATTATCTAAATGTTTACTTAACTGGTTCAAACACTGGATCATCTGCACCTGTTGAATTTGCGATTGCTTACGGGCATAAGTTCGCAAGTGGTTCGGTTCAATTAACAACATCTGATTCTGCTCTTTTACCAACAAAAGCAATCTATTCACAATATAGAATGTTATTGAATGATAACTATGAAGGTGAAGCTGATGAATACTTTACAGTATATTCAGCATCAATTGAAGATGGTTACCAAATAGATCATGCATATGTTATTAACTTAGCAAGAGCTAGATATAGACAACAGGCTGATGCGGGTAATTTTACATTAACATTAAGCGGTTCTAATGGAATAAGGTATTTTATAGATGATAGTGGTAAGAAGTTTTCTGATAAAGCTGGTAAAGCAGGAACTGTTTTTAATATAGTTTCTGGTTCAACAAATGTTGGAACTGAGGCAGCAGCAACTATCAATACATATACCGCATCTAATCAACAAGGATTTGGTAAGTTCTATCCTAAATTGGGTATTATGTTATTAAATCCAACCGCATTAGCATCAGTAGTGGGAAGTGAGTTATTACCAACAACCGGATCTACTTCGGTTGAAACTTATAACCAAAAATTATTATTTAACGCAATTAAAGGCGGAGCAGATTTTGAAATGAGAAGAACTGAAAATGTATCAACTCAACACTTCTTTGTAAGAGCGACTAATAGAGAATTTAACTTCTCAAACAATCCTACATTTGTAAGTGGTTCTGATGGAACATTTAGAGAACCTTCATTTGAATCTGATCCTAAAACATATATCACATCAGTTGGTTTATACAACGATGCTAACGAATTGATTGCAGTTGCGAAAACATCGCAACCAATCGCGAAATCCTTCGATAAGGAGGTGTTGATTAAGGTAAAACTTGATTTTTAAATTTAATTTTAAACCTTAATTTTAATAGAACCCACTTCGGTGGGTTTTTTTAATTATTATATTTATAGGTGTATGTTTAAATCAATTCAAAAATCTGATATAACGGTAAGACCATTTAAAGTCTATAAAAATTGGACGATAGATAGTTCTATTGCACCTGTTTATGCCGTTGAAAATATATCGGGTTCATTTGAGGATAGCGAGAATAGAGAGGTAGCAGGATATAAAGAGTATTCTTTATATAAAGGTATAAAGCAATTATTTTATTCTAATTCAGCAAAACAAATTGGAGTTGTAACGAATTGGAATTTGAGAAAACATAATGCTAAGCAATTAAAAGTATATAATGTAAACATTACTAATAACCTATCCACCCCAACTACTAATGCATTTCAGTATTATTATAGCCAATCAGATAAAAAATACATCGATGAATTTCAACAATATTTGGATAGTAATTCATATAGAGTTGATGATGCGGGGATAATTTTTGAAGGTAAATATACTGATGTTACAAAGGTGTATGGAGAAATGAATAATTACGCTTCTAATACTGAAAGAGTGTTAGGTAATAGATTCTTATTTTGGAATATACCACAAAGATATATCGGAGAAGGAATTAAAAAAAATTCATTACTTTTAACCAACTATACTGATGATTCAACTATTGTAGATGATGGAAAAGGTAATTTACTTTATTTAGGAAAAGCATTTGTTGATTTAACACAACTTGATTTAGAAAATAATACGGCTACATTTTTAATGAATGATGGTTTATATTATACATTAACCATCACTTCTTTTGATATGGGTGATGCTGATGGAGATGATGAAGGAAGTATTAATTTAAGTTATAGCGGTGGACCGGCATCGGAAACCTTAATTTTTAAGTTTGATGTATCATCGGGAGAATTGACAGCATTAGGTAATTTTAACTTTCCTTTGGAACTAAGCAAATATAATGTTGCTACTACAATAGGTAATATATTTTATTCAAATGGAATCATAGTATTAACTTATGGTGTTGAGAGAGCGAGTGATACATTAGAACAAGAAAGTAATTATAACTTTGGAAATGATGGTAATTGGGATATGAAATTCCAATCAACTAAAACAATCTATGAAAACGAATTATTTTTGGAAGTAAACCCTAATGAATTCAATTATTCCACAAATCCTTCTGCTACTAAATTTTATAATGGAGATGTATATGTAAAAAAATATATACCTTTCACACCGGGTAATGTAAGTGGGGCAACAAACGCATATAATTTGGATTTTAGATTGGTTTCAGATTATAATGGAACAACAAAAATTGGATTTGATGAATATGAATATAGTTCCTCAATAGACCCAACGGGTTCTTATTTAGCACCTTATATTACAACTATTGGATTATATGATGAAAATTATGATATGGTAGCGGTGGCAAAAATACCATCTAAACCTAAATCTACACCAGATTATCCTATTAATTTCGTTATTCGTTTCGATACTTAATATTTATATAAAAATAAACAAACTATGGCACAGATAATAGATCTTTACAAAAATTCAAAAATGGCTGAGAAAAATGCTCCTAGCCAAATAACCGACTACATAAAAACTAAAGTAGGTGGATTATTAGCAGTAAAAGGATTTACTTCAAAAGCATTGACAGGTAATACTGATTATAATTTAAATGATAAGGTATTAAGTGGAGCTAGAAAGGGGCAAGTAGATTTATCAAAGTATTCAGATAAAACCAAAAGATAAATTAAAATAAAGGTTACAGATGTGGGAGTATAAAAACGAATTAATTTCCGATATTAATCAGATACCGGAAGATGCTTTTGGGTTTGTTTATGAAGTATATCATATTCCAACTGGCAAAAAATATATAGGAAGAAAACAACTTATTTCGGTGACCACTAAGGCTTTGGGTAAAAAGGAATTAGCGGAATTAACCGATAAAAGAGCTAGTAAGAAAAAGAAAGTTCAAAAAGAAAGTGATTGGAAATCCTACTATGGTTCACATTCCGAAATCAAACAACTTATTAAGGAAGGTAAGAGTAGTGAATTTAAGAGAACTATTATTCAATTTGCCTTTTCCCCAAAACACCTAACATACTTGGAAACAAAGTATCTATTTTCATTAGAAGTATTAGAAAACCCAAATGTTTTTTATAATGATAACATATTGGGAAAATTTTTTAGAAAAGACATTCCTCATATATGACAAATTTATTATTAACGTTTGGTTGTTCATTTACTTATGGGGAGGGGTTAGAATTTCATCATTGGCAAGAAAAATACCCAACATCTTTTGAATTATATAAAAATAAAGTTACATATTATCCCTCATCCTTAATAATGATTTCATTGGATGAGTTAGTAGCGTATAGAGAAAAATATAGATGGTCTGGTATCCTTAAAAATTTTTTGAATTTTAGCTTAATGACTAAAAACGAAAATGGGGGAAACAATTATAGAAACATTGAGAGGTTAGGAATTTTGATGGAATACCTTAAGGTTGAAAAAAATTATGTTCCAAAATATTGTGTTTTTCAATTTACAAATGTAATAAGAGATATAGTTGAATTTACTAATAGTAATTCATTTGGTGGGCATGATGAAGGAGTAAGATGGTTAGGTGTAGATTTAAAGAAAAAAATAATAGAAAATATAAACTTATTAGATGACCCTTTAAGAAGAAGTTCACTAAACGAAACAATAGCCGAAGTATTTTTTATTATTTACAATAAACTAATAGAAAAATTTAAGGAGTTGGAAGAAATGGGATGTAAGTGTGTATTTTTTATGGGGCTGGAAGATTTTTATTCTCACCACTTAATTTATGATACTATTAAAGAAAGTCCATATTATTTACCTATAAATTTCAATGGAAATGAATACCGAAGTTGGGATTCGATGAATAAGGATTGTTATCTTACTTTAAGGCAAAATATAGGGGTAAATGATGACCACCCTTGCTCCGCTTCCCATAAGTGGTTAGCCAATACATTGTATAAAAAATATTTGGAATTGATAAAATAATTTCATACATTTGGGTATGAAAAAATTATACCTATTTGGTGATTCATTTTCTCTGCTAAATGATAAACTTATACTTGAAAATTCCCTGCATTTGCAGTTAGAGAATAATTCACATTCATCTTTATCGAATGAGCATATACTTAAATTGGTAAAGTTAAAGGTAAATAAATTAATTGAAGAAAACAAATTTGGGTGTAATATTTTGGTTCAACTAACTGTTCCCGAAAGGCTAATGGTTCTCTACAATGATACATTTCAAAGTTCAATCTCATCACCTGAAAATTTAGAGTATTTAGAAAAAAATAATTTGATTAGGGATAATTCTATTTTTGAGGATAAGATGTATAATACTTTGTATCCATATTTAGGGTGGAGTAAAGATCCTCTTATTAAAAATTTATTTTCACCGTATTGCTCATTTGTATATCATTTAAATTATTATAGAATACTAAAAGATTTACTTTTAGAATTAAAAATTCTATCCAATTTATGTAGAAGTGTAGGGATTAATTTTGAGTATTTGTTTTTTACCAACGATTATGATACTCACTTTAAAAACGATTCGGAATTAAATTCAGAACATATTAAGTTTGGGGAATACAATTCGATTGAAACTTATTTAAGGAAAACCGATAAGACCAATTACTTTGTTTCTAGAGTAGATAAGCATTTAAATGATGAAGGAAATAATTGGTATCTAAAATTTTTATTAGAGCGTTATGATTTCTGAAATAGATAAGCAATATGTTAAAACTAAAATCGATGAGGTTTTAGGCGGCGGTAGAAATTTGGGTAAAGATGAAATCCAATACTATTGCCCTTTTTGTTCACATCATAAACCTAAATTGCAAGTTAATTTAGAATCACAAAAGTGGAGATGTTGGGTATGCGATTCAAAGGGTAAGAAGGTATATACACTTCTTCGTAAATTACAAGTTGATAGAGAGGTAATAGTAAAAGTTAATACTATTTACAACGAAGCCAACATTGGAGGAGATATAAAAGATGAAGAACAAATTGAACTTAAATTACCTTCCGAATACAAAACTATTTTAGATAATCAGCATATTATAGAATATAAAGTAGCTTATAATTATTTAAAGAAGAGGGGAATAAGTGATAATGACATTCTTAAACATCGAATAGGTTATTGTGATAGTGGGTTATACAAAGGTAGGGTTATTATACCATCTTATGATTCAGATAGCAGATTAAATTTCTTTATCGCAAGAAGTATTTACCCAAATGAAAATATGAAATATAAAAATCCTCCTGTATCAAAAAATATAATTGGATTTGATTCAACTATAAATTGGGATATGCCTATAACACTTTGTGAAGGGGCATTTGATGCAATTGCAATTAAAAGAAATGCAGTGCCTATTTTTGGTAAAACACTCCCAAAACTATTAAGTGATAAAATACTTACAAAGAAACCATCAGTTAATATCGTATTAGATACCGATGCAATGGGAGATGCTGTGAGGCATTATCAATACCTTACTAATAATGGAATTGATTGTAAGATAATAACCTTAAATGGTAAAGACCCTTCGGAAATGGGGTTTATCGAAGTAACAAAACAAATTGAAACCAATACAACTTCATCTTTTGAAGATTTAATAAAACTAAAATTATCATTATAATATGGATTCGAACACAACATACAAAATTGGATTATTTACAATATTGATTATAGGAATCATTGCGATTGGGATGAGTATGAATCATACTAAAGTAAACATAACAAAAGCAGAGGAAAGTTATCTAACATCATTACAAAAAAGAGATTCGTTACAAAATGTAATTGATTCTTTACAAATGGAAATATTTTCAATAGAAGATGGATTTGATAATAAAGAACACCGATATGAAAGTGTTTTATTTGAATATGAATTTGGTATTTCTTATTTAAAAGATTACCACCCAAAAGCATACAAAGATTTTCATAGAATTATTGGGCATAAAGAAAATTATTCGCATGAAATTGAAAGAGAAAATCATAAAAGACTAAAATCATATGAATAATTTAGATAAACAATACCAACAACTCCTTACTGATATAGGGGCTCTTAATGGAACAATTAAAACTGATAGAACCGGAACTGGAACACTTTCAGTTTTTGGTAGGCAGATTCGCCACAAAATGAGTGAAGGGTTTCCATTATTAACTACAAAGAAAATGGCATGGAAGGTTATGGTGACAGAACTCCTATGGTTTTTAAGAGGAGATACTAACATCAAATTCCTTTTGGATTACGATTGCCACATTTGGGATGGTGATGCATATAAGAACTACGCTTGGAAAACTTCACTTGACCTCAAGTATCAATTAACTAAAGAAGAGTTTATTAAACAAATCAAAACCGATGAAGAGTTTGCTAAGAAGTGGGGTGAGTTAGGCCCAATCTATGGTAAACAATGGAGACAATGGAAAGGTGACACGTGGGTAGAAGGTAATACTGACGGTACTGAAGGTTTCTATTTACAATCCGAACACATAGACCAAATCCAAAATCTAATCAACGAACTCAAAACAAATCCTGATAGTAGACGGTTGATGGTATCTGCTTGGAATGTGGGTGCATTAGATGCAATGGTTTTGCCACCTTGTCATTATGGATTTCAATGTTGGACAAGAGAGAAAGATGGTAAGCGATATCTTTCATTAATGTGGAATCAAAGAAGTGTAGATACATTTTTAGGATTACCATTCAACATTGCATCTTATGGGTTATTATTGGAGATTATTGCAAAAGAAGTGAATATGATACCCGATGAATTGATTGGTAACTTAGGGGATACCCATTTATACTTAAATCACATTGAGCAAGCAAAAGAGCAACTACATAGAACTCCATTTGGATTACCAACATTAAAAATAGCAGAGCATGTTAAACGAGCGGAAGGTGATTGTTTACCTATGTACAAAGTAGAAGATTTCGTAATAGAAAATTACGAATCCCACCCTATAATTAAAGCACCATTAAGTAATTAGAATGTTAATTCATATAACACCTGACGAATTAGAAGAAGAGTTTAGAAATAGTTGGAAAATGGGTTTTATTTCTCAGCCATCTATCGATTATGCGGATAATGCAATTTGGGCCGTATTCGAAGGAAAATTGGTAATTATATTTAGATTTAAAGATTATGGATTTATTACCGATAATAGAAGAAATACTTATGATGTTTCAGCGGGTAAAGCCGGTATAACAATTAAAATAAAAAGAAGTGGCCTTTAAACCAATTAAAATAGATAAAAATTGGGGATATGAATTATGGATACATAACGATTCCCAATACTGCGGAAAATTATTAGTTTTCCCAAATGAAGGTAATAGATTTTCAATGCACTATCATATGATTAAAAATGAAACTTGGTATGTTCAAAAGGGAGCATTTGAGTTTCATTGGATAGATACTGATGAGGCTAAATTACACAAAGAAATTCTAAATGTTGGAGAATGTGTTTATATAGATAGGGGTAAACCACATCAATTAATTGCTTTAGAACCAGAATCAATAGTATTTGAAGTATCAACTCAACACTTTGATGATGATAGTTACCGAATTTACCGAAATGCGCCAAACGATTTAATATGACATATATAACAGCACATCTTTCAAAATTAGAAGATTTGAAAAAAGAATTAGAGAGAGATCCCGATAAGATTAGAATATACGCAAAATATATGGGATACGAAGGCCCATCTGAATCAATTGATTATTTAGAAGTAAAATTAAAAGAGTATTCTGAATCAAAGAATTCCAATAAATAATTTGGATATATCCCATTTTTTTCGTAATTTAGTGGTATGAGTTGTAGTATAATCTCAAAGGATAAAAAACTCTAAAATTACTGAAATGACAAAAGAAAATTTTTTACTTGAATTGGGTAAATCAAATTTTGATTATTCGGTTTCAACCTTTATGATGTTTAAGGAATTAAATGGAAATGGAGTAGGAGCGGGTAAAATGTTTGAAAACATCCTCGAATGGCATATTAATGATAATGTAAATGGATGGTTTTCGTTAAAACTTAATTTAACAAATAGTGATTGGTGCGTGCATGATGTAATAGTATCACCAAATTCTGATATAGTTAATAATTTTAGTGAGTTCATTAAAATAAAATTAGAAGTTGAAAAGCAAGAATCTGATCACTCTAAAAGATTAGATTTATTACATAAATTACTTAATTCCAAATGGGGTTTTGTAATTGGCCTTAGCGCTAAAACTTATAAAGAACTATATATTCAATTGACAACTTCACATGAACCTAGACAAATTCTAGATGATAATAAAGAGGATGTAATAAATGGTAAGTTTGATTTAGAAAATTTTTTGAACAAATTATCAGATAAAACAAATGAATTCCAACTTATATTAGGATTGAATACATTTGAAAATGGTAAATATAGATTGACTAATTTAGATTTAGGTAAATTAAAAAATGTTGTAAAATCAATAACATTTGAACAATTAAAAAAACACACCCGATTCTTCCTAAATGATTCTAATGGAAATAAGATTATTGACTTTAAATATGGAGGAAAAACTGCAAATCCTTTTCAAAGAGGTGTTTGGGTTTATAACAAACAGGGAAAAAACTCATTTTCAGGCTTAATGGTTTTTGATTCGGTTTTAGAAGGAAGTTATGTTTATAATGGAGATTCTAATGCATGGTGGTCTCAATTTAAAAACTTATTCACACAGCCTAATTAAAACATGAATTCATTTAAAACAATAAGATATAGTGGTGGTAAATCTAAAATACTACCAAAAATTACACAAATAATAAATCATCTAAATGTAAAAACAGCATTAGATGGGTTTTCTGGCTCCGGTACCGTATCCAATTATTTTAAATCTATTGGATTCCAAACAACTTCGAATGATTTAGCACCATATTCGAAAGTATTATCTGAAACATTTTTATTAGCAGGTAATAATAAAAGGGAATTAAATGAAATAATTCAGCATTTAAATTCTCTTAATCCAACTGATGGCTGGTTTACTGATAACTATGGTGGTGAATTTAACAATGGAAGTACTATTCAACCCGATGGAACTAAAAGACCTTTTTATATTGATGTTACTCGTAAATTAGATTCTATAAGAGAGGAAATTGATAAATTATATCCAACCGATTGTATAGATAAATCAGTATTACTAACTTCACTTCTAATTGCATTAGATTCGAAGTGTAATGATATGGGCCATCAGGTTTCTTATTTAAAAGATTGGACGAGTTCATCTCTTAGGCCTCTACACTTGGAACTTCCATATTGGAAAGTTGATGATTTAAATCATAAAGTATATAATAAAAATGTTTTTGATATAAACGATTCTTTTGATTTAGTTTATTTTGATCCTCCATATGGGACTGCTAATCAACAAACTAAAACTACGAGAGTAAGATATTTTTCATATTATCACCTATGGACTACCGTAGTAAAGAATGATAAGCCTAATCTATTTGGCGTATCTAATAGAAGAGAAGATGTTTCATCTGATAAAAAAGAGGGAGCAATTTCAGATTTTGAGCATTTAAAAGATGATGTGGTTATTGAATCATTTAATAGATTATTAGACTTTGATTCCAAATATACGCTTATATCATACTCAAATCGTAGTAAAATTTCAATACCTGATTTAGTAGATTTGATAAAAAATAAACATAACATAATTGATATATTTGAATTTGACCATAAAGAAAATTCTCAGGCTAATTCTACCATAAATTCAAAATACAAAATAAACTATTCCGAAAATAATAAAGAGTATTTAATTCTATCAGAACCTAAATAATTCATTTATTTTTCGTATCTTTGCAACAAGAAATATACTATGATTAAATTAGATAACATTAAATACATCTATCATTTGGCCGATTTACATATTCGTAATCTAAAAAGGCATAAAGAGTATAGAGAGGTATTAAATAAGTTTTTAGCTGATGTGGATTCCCAAAATTTAGAGGATTCTATAATCTATTTAGCAGGTGATATAGCCCACGCTAAAACTGAAATGTCTCCTGAATTAGTAAGGGAAATCACTTGGTTCTTTACTGAATGTGCTAAGAGAAGACCTACATTTGTTATTACGGGAAATCATGATTGTAATCTAAACAATAAAGACCGTTTAGATGTTCTAACTCCTATATGTGATAATCTTTCACTCCCAAATTTAGTTTATTTAAGAGATACTGGTGTATATCAAATCACCGATGATATAACTTTTACTGTTTATTCGATTTTGGATAAGAAAGAAAATTGGCCGAAAGGAGTTGATGTAAATGGTAATAAGAAAATTTGTTTCTTCCACGGGCCCGTTGATGCGGCAAAAACCGATATTGGTTATGTTGTATCTTCTCACAATTTCACACCTGATATGTTTGATGGGTTTGATATGGTATTGATGGGGGATATACACAAAAGACAAGTTGTTCAACAAAGAGATAGAGCAAATGGTAAACCAATAGTAGTTTACGCCGGATCCGTAGTTCAACAAAATCATGGAGAGTATTTAGAGAATCATGGATACCTTCTTTGGAATGTCGATACTGAAACATTTGAAGAATTTAACATTCACAATGATTATGGTTACCTAACGATTGATGTTATAAACGGTGTGATTCCTCAATGGGTAAGAAACGAGATTGGAACTAAATTACCTAAACAACCGCGTTTAAGAGTTCGTTTTTCTGATACCGAAGTTAGTGATATAAAATTAGTATCAGCTGAATTACAACAAATGTTTAAGGTAAATGAAATTACAATTACCAAACAAGATACTCTTAATTCATTAAAATCAAAAAACCGAAACGCTAGAAACTTAGCGGGTAATGTTAAAGACCCGAATGTTCAGAATGGATTGATTAGAGAGTATTTGGAAAGGCAGTTTTTATTAGATGATAAAACATTAGATAAAATTGTTGAGATAAATAATAATGTAAATCTAAAAATTACTCACGAAGAAACTGATAATATACTATGGATTCCTAAAACATTTGAATTCAGTAATATGTTTTCATATGGTGAAGGGAACAAAATAAACTTTGAAAATGCAAGGGGTATAATAGGATTATTTGCACCAAACACACAAGGTAAATCATCTCTTTTCGATTCACTCTCATTTTGTATTTTTGATAAGTGTAGTAGAGCATTTAAGGCTACCCATATTATGAATAATCAAAAAGATACATTCAATTGTAAGTTTAATTTTGAAATTGATGGCGTAGATTATTACATTGAAAGAGAAGCTCATACTACAAAAGGTGGGAATGTAAAAGTGAATGTAAACTTTTATAGAATTGTAGATGGAATTGAGGAATCTTTGAATGGTGAAGAAAGAAGAGATACAAACGATATAATCCGAAAGTATTTAGGAACTTATGAAGATTTTGTAATGACATCACTTTCGTTACAAGGTAATAACGCATTGTTCATAGATAAATCACAATCGGAAAGAAAAGATATTTTAGCACAATACATCGGTGTAAATGTATTTGATAAATTATTCGATGTAGTAAATGAAGATAATAAAGAAGCGGCTATCCTATTAAAGAATTTTAAGAAAGATGACTTCTCACAAAGATTGGCGGAATTAGAAACGATTATTAATGATGGTCAATCTCAATTTGATTTACTTCAATCTGAAAAAGAAGATTTGGAATTAGATAAAACTGAAGTAGAAAAAACTTTATCAAATTTAGAATCACAGATTATCCAAACTACAATCACATTAGATTTAGATGTTGAAACAAATAAATTAAATTCACTAACATCTTCATTAGAATCTCATATTGATAAGTTAGAAAAAATGGATACCCAACTTATTCAGGCAGAAGAGATAGTATTACAATTAGTTGAGCAAGAAAAAGTATTATCTAATTTTACAATAGGAGATAGTAGTGTTGATATAGAATATGCATACTCTGATTATGCAACAAAAAAAGATGATTTAGTTAAAGCTGAAAAAGTTCATTCGAGTGCTAAGATTTATTTAGATGGTGCAATAGAAAAAATCAAACATTTAGATAATCATAAATACGACCCGAATTGTGAGTTTTGTTGTGATAATGCATTTGTAAAAGATGCAATGAATGCAAAAACTTCTTTACCTCAATTAGAAAGTATTGTTGACGAGGCATTATCTGATGTGTTGAGTATTAGACAAACTTTGGAAATACTAAATGGAATAGAAGAAGCATATAAAACATATCAGACAAAACATAAAGAGATAAATGATTCCAAAACATTAGTTAGTCGAATCAAAGAACAGATCTCAAAAACAAAATTAGATATAAGGGATTGTGAAGATAGTATAAAGGTTGCTACTTCAAACATCGATGAGTATCATAAGAACAAAGAACAAATCGAAACTAATAAACAACTTCGAAAGAATATTAATGATACTAAAGAAATTGTTGATGGTATTAAGAGGGAGTTAAAAAGAAAAAGTGATACGATTCTTCATATAAATACCAACATATCCAAAGCGAGGCAAGAAAAGACTACAATAGAAGAAAACATCGCGAAGATAAAAGAATTAGAAGAAACCAACAAATTATACGAATACTATTTAGATGCGGTGAAAAGAGATGGTATTTCTTATGAGTTGATTTCTAAAACACTCCCATCTATTGAAGGTGAGATTAATAACATCTTAGGTCAAATAGTAGAGTTCAGTATGAATCTACAAATGGATGGTAAGAATGTAAATGCTTATATCAATTATGGAGATAGTAGAAAGTGGCCGTTGGAAATGTGTAGTGGTATGGAGAAGTTTATTAGTGGATTAGCAATTAGAGTTGCTTTAATTAACATTTGTAATCTTCCTCGACCAAACTTTTTAGTTATTGATGAAGGATTTGGAACATTAGATAGTGAGAATTTACAATCACTATTTATGGCATTTGCTTATCTAAAAACTCAATTTGAATTTGTGATTGTAATTTCACATATTGATTCTATGAGAGATGTGGTGGATACTCTTTTAGAAATTAAGAAAGATAGCGGGTTTAGTTCCGTTAAGTTTTGATTCTTTCCGCCGGTAGTATATTTCTAACTTTTGAGGTGGTTCGTATTTTTTCTTTAATTAGATTAGATACGAACCTACTCATTTTTAGACCTCTCTCATCGCAATAATCTTTTAATACGGTATGAACCTCTTTTGGGAGTTGTAACATCGCATATCTATCGGATTTCTTTATCATTCTTTAGATTTCTTTAGTATTTACTTATATAAATACATATAAAGAATATTTATTTCTGAATACTGAATTAAAATGTCTAGAATAAAGAAAACTTCTCCACTACAAAATTTATCCAACTTTCAAACTTTTATAGTTGATAATAACCCCCTTTCACAATATTTTAAAATTTCTGAATTAGGAGATTTATTTACTGCGGGAAAAAATGGATTTCTAATAGAGGGTTCTACATTTCTAAAACCATCAACTGAAATCAAAATTGAAGTTTTAGATACCGAAGGTAATCCATTATTTGTTCAACCTGGTGAAGGTATACCCGAATACTATGAAGGTTTATCAAAATTAATAGGAGTTTATGTTTATGAAGATACACCAATTGGAATAGGTAAAATAACTATTTTGGGTGAATTGGATAAGTATTTGGATGAAAATGGATTTATTCAACCTATACCGGAAGATTGGGAAGGAATCTATAATATAAAATGGGAAAGGGATATAAAAATTAATAAAAATATTCCTAACGAAACGAGAGTAAGATTTGTAAGAAGACCGGAAGTAATAATTGAAGAATTAAATGAAAGTTTTTATTCTAGAAATTTAGTAAATGCAACTCAAAATGATGGATTGGTAAGAGGTGTGGCTTTAACACCATCGGAAGGAACTACATTAAGAGGATATAGAGGGGGAATAAGATACTTAATTCAAAAGCAAAGCGGAGTATTTGCAGATGGTGGAACTTATATATCAGTAACAGGAACTAATATACAAAATGCTGAAATAGTAGAATACCTTAATAACACATCAGTAATAGTGGCGACACCGTTTACTTCATCTGATGGATTGGTATCAAATTTTAGTGGTAAAAATTATTCTCTTTCATATCAATATAATCAAAATCCCGTCGCATCATCTATATTAGGTTCATTCGGTAGATTTGAAATAAACCATCTTCAAACTTTTGTTGGGGATGTTGAAAGAATTAAAGTATTTAAAAAATCAAGAGCCTCGAATGTTGATTACGAAGTTATACAAGATACGAGAGTAGAACCATCGGAACTATTAACAACTATTATATCCGGTTCTGCAATAGATGTAGGCCATTTTAGCCAATCATATGAGAATGGACAAAGTTGGAATGCATTTTGGGCTACACAAAGTAATGCGGGTAATATTTTAGATTCATCAAAAATTTATAGAGCTGTAAAGTTAAGAAACAATCGTTTATCAACAAATTTGGGTGATGATATAAGATTAGAAAGTGGTAGTGAATATGCATTAGAATTTTACAATTATTACGATACATCATCTAATGATACAAACGATACATTAAAGGTTTATTTAACTAGCACTCTTCGAAGTGGAAGTGGTATTTCAAATTATTATGTAACTCAAAGTTTGGCAACATTTACCGGTTCAAATGAATTTAGAGGAGCAAATAAAAGGATATTTAATTTTGTCCCACCTATAACCGATAATTGGACAATAAATTTTGAAGCAAGTAATACAACCGCAAATTCTTATTGGCATGTTGGTAGTGTGAGTTTAAAAGCATCACATGAATTAGGATTTTCACCAGATGAATTTAGTTTTATAATTCCGGTGGATAGAGATTTAGAGAGAGAAACATTTGATTTTAAATTTGAGTTTTTCGATATAAATAACAACTATGTTCCCATTGTAGTAACAAGCGCTAAAACATTTCAAAGTGGTAACATTGGATTAATTGATAAAAATATTACAATAGATGTAGATAAACAATTTTTTAATTTCTCATCTAGTTTATACCCATTACCTCTTTCTCAATCTATTAATATAGTAGGAACTAAAAATCGAATTTTAGGAAATCTTACTTTGACTAGACAAGTGTTTGACACCGGAGGATTTGTTATTTCAGAATCAGTTTATGGGGGTGCAGCAAATTATCCAGGTGAATTTACATATTATCACGAAGATTTATATAGTTTTTCCGCCTCATTAGATGTTACAAAATTCACAGGTTCTCTTCATAATTTACCTACACAAAGTGGTGATACAATAGTTGATAGAATTACCTATACATTAGAAGAAACCGAATCAACTCAGCCATTTATAAAAAGATTTACAATAGGTAGATTAGTGGCAGGGGCAAGTGGACAAGATGGAACTGATTCAAAGGGTTTATTTGTAAGTTCTAATACAAATCAATTTTTTTATAAAGCTACAAATTTAAGTTTAAACCCAGTTGGCCAAACAATTTTAATTCAAGCTAAAAGACAAAATTTAGAATCATTAATAGTTCCAATTGAAGTAAATTCTTCACCTGGTGCACCTGCGTTATCAATAGTAGGAACTGTGGATGGTGTTACAACGTACAGCTTAGTTGGTAGTTCATATCCTTATTCAATAGGAGATGTAACATATGCATTTACTGGTTCTGATAATTTAGGAATAGAGTATTCTGATTTTGTAAAAATTTCACCTGTAAAAGTTTTAGATGGGTTTTCGGTAATTGCAACAAATGAAAATACATCATTTCCCGCTCTTTCAACTGGCGCAATATCAGGAAGTTTAAATGCTAGTAGTGGTTCATTGTTAGTAAAAGTTGGAAATGAAGTAATAAGTTATTCATCACTATTTGTTACTAATTCATATAGCGCTAGTATATCTTCATCTACATCCGCAGGGGTTGCCGCTAATTTTAATGGTATTAATTATTCATTATCTTCTTTATCAGTAGATAGTGGTTCTTTGGTATTAGATGTAAAATATAAAGATGGTGGGGGAACAATAATAAGTTCATCCAAAGAAATTACATATTCTAAAGTAAAAAAGGCAGCGCCTGTCATATCATTTGATATTGTTAATTCAAATCAAAGCACCGATGCTACATCAACTGGTATTCAAGTTGGAACTTTTGTACCGGTGACAATGAGTATATCTGATACATATGATGGGGTTACCACAAGAAGATTAGCAACTTCATTAAATCCCACATCGATTCCGAATGGAGCCGTTATATTTGGAAAAACCGTATCAAATGAATTCATAACGGCATCGTTAGCAAATGGGTTTGATTCAGCTGATTTAGTTTTGAATGGAACTGTTTTAGATTCAGAAGGATCTAGTAGAAATATTTCAGGTAGCATTTCGCTATCAAAAGTAAAAAAAGCAGCACCTGTTTTGGAAATCATTACCACAAACGCTGCACAATCAGTATCAGCAAAATCCACCGGAGAACAAATTGATGCATTTACAAATTCAAGTGTAATTGTTAGGCAAACATATAATGGTGTAACATCATCATTAACTATAAATTCTATAACCGCATCATCATCTGATATTTCTAATATAGTAGCAAGTTCTGGTTCTACTAGTAGTACAATAACTTTGGCTGGAAGAACATTGGGTAATGGAGTAAATTCAACCGTAATTACCCTAACTGCAAGAGTTACTGATAGTGAGAGTACAAATAGAATTCTTAATGATACTATAACATTATCAAAAATTAAAAAGGCAGTTCCATTGGTGGTTGTAAGTGCATCACCACAGGCTCAATCGGTATTGGCTAATACTGCGGGTGTACAAACTGGAACTTTATCCAATGTTACTGTAAATGCTTTAGAGGGAACAACGAGTAGATTCACATCTATGACTGCAACATATAGTGGGTTTTCAACGAATCCAACTATAAGTGGAAATACTCTTACGATGACATCGGCGGTGATGAATGCAGCAGAAGCATCTGCTACTATTGTAGTTACTCATACCGATAGTGAGGGAACTGCGGGGCAAACCCAAACAATTGTTGTTAGATTTACTAAAGTTCCAACTGGTGCTACCGGTGCCACCGGGCCTTCAGGTTCAAATGGTACAAATGGTACAAATGGTACAAATGGATTAAGAACTGCAACCGGAATAATTTATTATCAATTATCAGCGGGATCTGCACCATCTACCCCCGGAGCAACTTCATTTACATTTAGTACCGGAAACTTTAGTGGTTTAACATCGAATTGGGCAAAGGGTGCACCAACATTCGCTGCCGGAAATAGTAACAAATATTGGTATTCAACATATACTGCGGTGGAATCATCTGCAGGAAGTGATGTATCTTCTACACCATCATTTAGTACACCTGTTCAGGCAATCGGATTTAGTGGATTGGTAACGTTTACTGCTGCAAATACTTTAGAAGATGGTACAAATGTAATTAACCATATACCATCGGGTTCTATTACAAATCATATTGGTGGTGCAAATGTAACAACTATTCATGGTGGTAAGATTTCAACGGGAGTTATAACATCGACTGGATATACATTAGGAAGTGGTGAAACTTTGGCCATCGGAGGTTATACTGTAAATGGAACTATTTTTAATTTAGATAATGGTTCTTTAAGAAGTAGAAACTTTTTTATTAGTTCTTCGGGAGATGCATTTTTTAAAGGAAAATTAGCAGCTGCCGGTGGTACATTTAGTGGAGAGTTAGTTGCAGCAAGTGGATACTTTAGTGGTTCTATTGCAGCTACCGATGGATATATTGGAAGTTGGGTATTGACCGGTCCAACTTTATACGGAACTGCGAATAATAAAAAGGTTCAATTATCAGCAACTGTACCATCAGTAGAACTTTATAGTGGAAATAGTTTAGTGGTTGATATAAATGCTAATAATGGTTTATCACCGAAATCTGTTAGTTTTAGTGGATTTAATTTATCTTCAATCGGACAATCAGCTGGATTTACCGCTTACACATATAACAATCAAATAGGAACTGAATATTATAGAGAAAATACTGGTGATTTAACAGGTGGAAGTACTTCATTTACTATATCTGCGGGTGATGCTAATATTGGAAGAACATGTACGATAACTGCAAATGTAGGTGGAGCTACTCCGAATCGATTTGAAGTTAGCGGAGATGATGGACAAATTCCAGCCACATATCTAGAATATCAAAAATTTTACTATGAATATGGGTTTAGATTAACAACACCAGATGGAGATGTATATAGTACTGTTTCTTATAATGGTAGTCAAGTAACGAATACAATAGGTACTAGTATCATTACTCATACTATGTCAGGAGGAACGTTATCAACAACCGTTGTATTAAAACAAGGGTTTTATTCACTTACACCTGTTATAAAAGGAGTTTATGGCGCAGGAGTAATGAGTCAATTTAATCCTCCGGCTTATTTTTATATGGATATTAATACTCCATCTCTTTCATCTATTGAGGCAGCTATTCCCGTTTCAAAAACTGAATTGGCAGCCGGAGGATTTCAAGTTGTATTTAGTAATACCCGATATTTTGAAGTACAAAGAGCCAATAATGCAGATTTTGTTGCTGTTGGAGGAGGATTAACCGCAACTGGAAACATAACTGCATTCTCATCTGATAGAAGATTGAAAAATAATATAGAATTGTTATCCAATCCATTAGAAAAATTAAATAAATTATCCGGGTTTACTTATAATTGGAATGAAACTGCAAATAAATTAGCTGGATATAGTACTGATGAAAAAGTAGTTGGGATGTTTGCACAAGATGTACAAGAAGTTTTACCTGAAGCAGTAAAGATTGCACCATTTGATAATGATGGAAATGGTAATTCGAAATCTGGTGAAAATTATTTGACAATACAATACGAAAAAGTAGTTCCATTATTAGTTGAAGCAATAAAGGAATTAAAAAAAGAAATAGAAGAATTAAAAAATAAGTAATGGCGTTACCACAATCAGGACCTATTTCAATGGATCAGATGAATACCGATAGAGGTATAGCATCTGGAACTAGAATTGATCTAGATGCTGCCGCTATTGCGTATGGTATTCCTTCTACTCCACATGGAATGGATGAGTTTTATGGTAAGAGTGCAGGAGGTGCAACTCCTCCACCGCCACCACCGCCACCGCCACCTCCACCTCCACCGCCGCCACCGCCACCTCCACCTCCACCGCCGCCACCACCTCCACCGGCTCTATCAATTACTCAGACAAATGTAATTTGTAGTGGAGGATCGGGTCAAGTAACTTCAACTATGGCTGGGGGCACCGGAACATATGTTAGAATTGCAAGAGATACCACTCAGGCAAATGTTGCTAATTTGGTAGCAGGTGGAATGGGTTCTGAATTTGGAGAAGCTATACCATCACCAGGTAATCCATATACTTGGATTATGATACCTGATGGTAATTGGTATTTTGCGGTTTATGATGGGACTAATACAACGGTGAATACTACCGCTGTAACGATTTCGTGCGCTGCGGCACCACCTCCACCGCCTCCACCTCCACCACCGCCACCGCCACCTCCACCGCCACCATTATATTCTTTTGAGTTGGGATATGATGCTGGAAATAGTGTGGGTGCATGTAGTAACCCTACTAATACATTTTATAGTACTTGTACGAATTTAACAACTGGATGTGTGTTAAAGTTAGCGGGTGGAGTATTAAATGCTCCTAATGGGTATTATTCAAATGGAACTACTGTTTATTATGTTGAAGGTAATGGAACTATTAATACGGTATCGGCATGTGCGGCACCACCGCCACCGCCGCCACCGCCGCCTCCGCCACCACCGGCTTATACTTCAATATATTTGGGTTATGATAATACCACTCATCAGAACTCTTGTAATGCACCACAATCGCAGTATTATATAAATGCTGCTAATTGGATGGATGCTACGCAATTATATTCGGATAATTCCGGAACAATTGCTAGTACAGGATACTATTCAGATGGTGTAAATGCCAGACAATGGACGGCCTCTAGATTTGGAGGAGGTTCGTTTGGTTCAACTGAATTATGTAATCCATTTTAAAAATAAATGATGTTTATATCAATAAATGAAAATTGGTTATCTGAAATAAATTTTGAAAAATATAAAAATTTTTCAAATACCACCAAACTTTGGGGTGAAAGAACGCATTCCAATGTTTGGTCTGGTAGAGTAATTTACAATAACCAATTTGAAAATTTAGAAAACGAAAACAAACAATTATTAGATTCTATTCGGAATAAAATTATCTTAGATTATAATTTATCTGAACAAATTTTTCCAGATTATTTAGGATTGGTTAAATGGGAAATTGGAGATTTTCAGCATCCACATGCAGATGGAGAAGAAGTTGGTAGACCTCATATATATAATTGGAGGCATTTTGGATGTGTGTATTATTTAAATGATGATTATGAAGGAGGTGAGATATACTTTCCAAACCAAAATATTGAAATTAAACCAAAATTAAATACATTAGTATTTTTTCCTGGTACTTTGGAATTTCTTCATGGTGTAAACCCAATTATAAATGGTATAAGATATACCTTAACATCTTTTTGGACATTTGATAAAACGCATTCAATGAATTATGAATAAGCATGCAATGTATATGGTATTGTGTATAGATAGAAGAAGTATGAAATATTATTCTATGCTATATTATGCACTTGAAACTTGGTCAAAATATTATAAAGGAGATTATGATGTTTTTATAAGCGTATCTTCACCTGATTTTGATTTTTGGAATAATACTTATTTTGATTTAAATATTATAAAAGATTTTCCAAATGTAACTTTTTATAAAAGTGATTTTGATAAGACAAAATATAGTGTCTATCTTCAAAAATGGTATGATATGGATAAAGTATTTTTGAAAGGATATACATCTATTTTTAACTTTGATGTAGATAGTATTTTTTATGGAGATATACGATACTTTTTTGATAAGTACAATGAGGATTACATATATTCTCTGCATGAAGGATATAATGAACATTTTTTTAAAGTGTTAGGTGAAAATGGGATACCATCTGGACAGCTTATTATACCAAATACCTCATTTAAAAAAATAGATAATTTATTTGAAAAAATATTAGATAAAACATTTGAATTAAATCAAATTGCAAAAGAAAAATTAGATGAAGATAATTATAATTGGTTCAAAGGATTATCAGAACAATATGCTGCTCAAAAAGTATTCAAAGAAAATGGTGTAAAATATTCTACTCTTTCATCACATGATGTTGGTATGGGAATAGAAGATTTTGAGATTAATTGTATAGAAGGTAAAGTATCTTATGAATTGAAAAATAAAAAAACGGTGACAGGATATATGTCTCCTAATCATTATTTATTTATACCTGATGAATATTTAGGGGAATATGATAAATTTAGAAAAAATAAATATTGTTACATATGATAAAAGTTCCAGAAAATAAATTAATCACAATATGCGAATCATCTGAATTTGAAAATTCAAATGATTTAATTATTTTTCCATTAAAAGGAAAGAACAAACGAGACTGGTTTATAAATCATGCATATTTTTGTTTACCTTTGGTAATTGGAAATCAAATGGGGTTTGGTATAAAATCTTTAAAAACTTTTTCGGTAGAATGGGATGGTGGTGATTCTCCGTCCAATACGAAAGTTGAGATTTTAGATGATGGCGATAACCCGATGTATCAGCATATAAATTCCCACTTTGGAATGGGAACCGTTACAATTCAAAATCGATTTACATTCAGAACACCTTCCGATATTAATCTTATGACAATTAATCCTCCTAATTATTGGATAGATGGTATTCAACATATGACCGGTGTTATTGAAACCGATAATCTTCGTAGAGATTTTACATTTAATTTAAAAATTACGAGAAAAAATCATAAAATTATAATTAATAAAGGAGAGTTAGTTGGATGTGTGATTCCTACTCCTAGATATTTTATAGATTCATTTTCATTAGAGAGAGGTGAAGATATTTTTACCAAAGAGCAAATAGATGAAGAACGATTAGCGATGAAAGACTTTGGTATAGAAAGAGTCACTAAAGATATAAGTAAACCGCATGGAAGTGGTAGACGTTATTTTAATGGAGAAGATGTATATGGATGTCCATTTTCAAATCATCAAAAAAAGATATAATATTTTTATATTATGATAATAATGGTTACGACCTCTGCCGGAAATCAAATAATTGGTGGAGGAGATATATGGGTTAATAATTTTATTAGAGAAGTAATCCCTACTCTTAATGAAGAAGTGCATCTCATAATTGATAATAAAAGAAGTGCTAACCATCTTGAATCATCTATTCCTATACCACATACATTTCGTTTAGAGAATCCAAAAGGGACGGAAGATTTATTAGATAAGTGTGATAGAATAATTTTTCTTCATCCACCATATTCACATAGAGAGTATCTTATGGAGTATCAACATAAATGGGATACCGTTTTTATTCAGGCATATGCAAAAGATATAACTGAAAGTGGAACTGATTTTAAAATATATCCAACCAAAATAGAATTGAGTTGGCAAAACCTTCTGCTAAGAAAATGTAAAAAAAGAGTTTGGATAGGATTAAATCATTCACCTCTTTTGGATGATTTTGATTGTGAGGTTATACCAAATTATTACACATTTACCGAAGAGAGACCATTAGTAGAAGAATGTTCGGAAACAATAGGATATGCAGCCCGTTTTGAATCCCGTAAAAATCCACATTGGCTATCAAACCATTCGGCAAAAGTTCTTACTCACAAATACGACTATTACAATATATCAGAAATGTATAATTTTAAAAGATGTAAGTTTTATGAGTTTGATATGGGCATCCATCGTAATTGGTTCATAGATAAAAGTTGGCAAATTTTCCATTCGGCCTATAAAAACGAACCATTTGGGTATTCAGTATTTGATGCCGTTAATTATGGTAAATTGCCTATATTACATAAGGAATGGGGAGTAGAGTGTGATTATGAATATAGGGTTGAAACGAAAGAGGATTTTGATGATTTAGTCAATGAGTTGATACACACATCCTATGAAAAAAAGGTAAAAGAATGTAACAAATTAAAACAATATATGTTACAATTTTCGGATAAAAATAAATGGATAAAAAGAGTTGGAAATCTCATAAATAATTCCTAATTTTATAGATTAAGATAATTATATTTAATAGATGTTACAAGACCTTAACTACATAAAAAAGTATCTCACCAACAATTTAGAATTTGATTTTAGAGGTGAAGAGGAAATCAATCCTGTTCCCTACCGTTGGTCTCATGGAGCTACTGATACACATTTAGGTGATGGACTAATTATCTACTCTCTAATCCAATATATGAGGGCCAGAGTGTGTGTTTGTTTGGGTAGCGGTGGTGGATTTATTCCTCGTATAATGACACAGGCTCGATACGATTTACACAAACAAAACATCTTTGAAGGAAATGCTGATTTTAACTATGGTGATATAGGTTCAACTTATGTTGTAGATGCTATGAATGGTATTGGTGGGGTTGTGGATTGGTTTGCGGAAGAATCATTTTTTAGAAGAACATTTCACCCTCGTATTATAAACTCAACTACCGAGGAGGCATTCTATGATTTCTTCGTATTGCAAGATATAAAAATAGATTATTTACATATTGATGCAGGTCATTCGTATGAAAATGTAAAAGAAGATTTTGAATTATATTCTCAGATAATGAGTGAGAATGGTATTATTTCAATGCATGATACTGACCCGAAATATCATGATAAGTTTATTGTAACACAAGAAGTGAAAGATAGAGGAGATCACGATGATTGGAGTGGGCCTATAAAATTAGCAAAAGAAATTGATGGTAATAAATGGGAAGTATTTAATCTTTTTAATCATGGTATTGTGAAAAATAAACCATCATCAACAGGTCTTACTTTAATAAGAAGGAAATGAAAATTTTAGTTACGGGAGGATGTGGATTTATTGGATATGCACTTTCCGAACAATTGATTACAGATGGACACGAAGTTCATATAGTGGATAATCAGTATATCGGTAGAGAAGCAAAAGTGGCGGAAGGCGCTAAGTTTGTTGGGGGAGATGTAAGGGCAATGGAAAACATTAGTGATAAACCTTATGATTGGATTTATCACTTAGCAGCATTTAGTAGAGTTGGGGTATCATATGAGCATCAAAATTATACTTTTTCCACAAATGTTGATGGAACTAAAAGTGTATTAGAATATGCAAAAAGAAATGGGTGTAAAGTAGTATTTGCAAGTTCATCATCGGTTCATCATTCTATATCACCTTATTCCACATCAAAAAAAATGGGTGAAGAGTTATGCCGTTTTTATAGAAATGGATTGGGTGTTGATGTAACAATAGTGAGATTATATAATGTATATGGGCCAGGTGAATTAATTGAATCACATATGGCGGCATTAATTGGAAAATGGAGAAATCAGATAAACAATAATTTACCTATTACCTATCATAATTTAGGAACTCAATTAAAACCATTTACATATATCGATGATGTTGTTGATGGTTTAGTAAGATTAATAAAAACAAAAGAAATTAATTTAGGTGGTTGGGAAATGGGTAATGATGTTTCATATAGTGTGCATAATGTTTATGAAATGTTTAAAAATAGGTTTCCCAGTTTACAAATTGAAAAAAAAATAGGTGGGTTAGGGCAATACTCAATGAGTAGGAGAAAAGATGATGAAGTTAGAAGATTGGGTTGGTTTCCAAAAGATAGATTGAAGAAATATATAGATAATTTATGAAACCAAAATTAGTTACTGTCACTGGGTATAGAACAAATACTTTGAGGCAAATGTTATCACATTACAAAAAAAATGTGAGTGAAATTCATTTGGTAAATTATTACTCTACTGATAGGGATAATAAAAAATCATTCGAAGAAGCAAGAGATATAGCCGAAGAATTTGGATGTGTATATCATGAAAGAAAAGAGAAGGTATTTAACTGGGAAGCAGTAACATCTTTTTACAATGAAATTAAATCCTTATATCCTAATGATTGGTGGATAGTTTCAGATGATGATGAGTTACAATTGTACTGGGATGATATAGGTTCTATAATTGAAGAGTGTGAAACTAATGGTTGGGAATTTGTAACAGGAGGTTTTATAGATAAGATTGGTGAGAATGGTAGTTTCCCTTTGGTGACAAAAGATACTGATTTATGGGAAGCATTTCCGATTAGTTCTTTTTTTAGATACCCTTTAAGTGGAGCCTGTCCAAATAAGGTTACTCTTATGAAGGGTAGGATAAAGGTAACTGCGGGGCAACATTATGCAGAAATAAATGGACAAACAACTTGGAGGTGGCAGGGATGGAATCACCCCCTTCGTTATCCAATTGAAAAGGGTTTTACACAAGTTCATCATTTTAAATGGGATAGTACTTGTGCAGAAAGGTTAAGAGCTGTTGCAAATGTAGGAACTGATTACGCTTTTTCAGAAGAATACCGAAAAATGTATAGGGCTTTGGCAAAAAATAAACTCTCAATAAATTTAGAAGATTTTTCTGAATGGACTTGGAAATCTGAAAAATCCTTTGTATCTTTCGGTAATTGGAATAAACTAACCAAACAAATAGTTTTAATATAATGACAGGTGCTAAAATAGCAATAATAGTTCCGTATAGAGATAGAAGGGAGCAGTTAGATACCTTCGTTCCACATATGACTGAATTCTTTAAGAATAAGGATGTGGATTACGAAATCTTTATTATAGAACAATCAGATGATAAACCATTTAATTATGGTAAGTTATGTAATATCGGATTCTCTCTATTCAAAGAAGGATTCGATTATTTCTGCTTTCATGATATAGATATGCTGCCGGTAAGTGATGATTGTGATTACAATTACATTCACATTGGAGGTTATCCCGTCCATATGGCAACGAAGGTATCGGCACATACATTTAAGCTCCCATATTTGGAATATTTCGGTGGAGTGGTAATGTTCTCCAAAGAAGATTTTGAAGCCGTTAATGGGTATTCAAATGAGTATTATGGATGGGGGTTTGTGGATTTAGATTTATTACATAGATGTAGAATGAATGATATAGAGTTAGATGAAGAAATTGTTTTTCCTCGCATAGACTCGTATTACGAATTTGAAAAAATTAAAATCACCGATAAGAAGTATTCGGAAAATGTTAAGTATATTGATTTTAAAGATAATGATTTATACCTAAAAATATTTCCAAATAATCAGATAAAAGATTTAACGAAAGATAGTTTTAGCGTATCACTTTGGTTTAGTAAAGATGAAATTGCGAAAGATGAGGAGTATTTGGTAAGTTGGCCTGGTTATAACACCGGTATATCTTTACAAAACGATGGAACTATTAGGGTAAATGTTTATGATAATGATAGGCAGTATTGTTTCGCATACAAAAAATATGAATTAGGTGTATGGAATCATATTGCTATGGTTGTGGATTATAACAAAGAAGTAGTTGAGTTATATCTTAATAGTGTTAAAGTTCCATATACGGGCGACCAGCAACCGTATATAGTTACACCCCTAATTGATTATAGTTATCAACCAATTTATGTAGGTTGTGCAAGTTTAAATTCATCTCCATACAAAGGTAAATTATCAAATCTATTAATGTTTGATTATGTATTGGAACAAAGAGAGATTGATAACATTTATTTAGAAGGGTATAATGGTAAAAAACAAAATACTGATTTAGAGCCAGTTCTTAATATAAACTTTAATAAGATTTATCATGATTTTATATTAGATTCTTCTATTACGATGAATCACGTTAAAGTTCATTCAATAGATTTCACCGAATACTCTAAATTTATTAAAACCGATGTAATTCAAAAAACATCAAAACTTTCAGTTCCTTCTAGAATTATGGGTAAGTATCAATCCTTAATTCACGATGATGATGATAAGATAACTGAAAAGTTTTATAGTTGGGATCCAGATATAGTTCAAAACTCACAAATATATTTTGATGAAGTTTTGACTGGAAAAGTTGATACAAAAAAAATTGGATTAAATTATTTAAATTACAAAATCTTATCTGAAGAAGATATAAACGAAAAAACAAAATGGATAAAAGTAGTTCTATAATAAAACAGGTTATTAACAATGAACAAATTGTTGAAAGGGTAGAAAAGATTGCTGAAATATTAGAATCGTTTGAAAATAATAAAACGATTGATAATTTTTCATATATGATGCCTATTATATACTCTTCGTTAGAATTAATGAGAGGTTATTATGGTGGAACTCAATCACCTTTCCCAACAGGATTTTTCAAAAAAAGAACACAAAATAAATTAAAAAACAAATAAAATGGCTACATCAAAGAAACCCGAAACTTCAAACATCGACATTGAAGAAAGAGCAGTTAGAGCATTTGAAAAGATTGGAACATCGTTAGAAAACATTCAGGATTGGATGTATGAATTGGATACCAAAGGTTGGTCTGAAAGAATGGAATGGTATTTAAACGAATTCTATATGATTGCAAAAGCGAAAACGATTGGTAATACCGGAAGACCTGATAAATCAAACGAAAGACCTCAATAATAGTTTATGGCAGATCAAAAAACATTAGAAGAAAGACAAGTGAGAGCATTGGAAGACATTGCTTCTTCGCTTAGAGATTTGAATGATTGGATGTTTGAAATCGATAAATCAGCTTGGGGGACGAGAGTTGAATGGTATTTGCATGAATTTCATACTATCTTAAAAGCTAAAAATTTAGGAAGTGTATCTAGGCCAATGAGAGATACCGAAAGACCTAATAATGATGAAAGACCTTAATAAAAAAGAAATACAAAAAAAATTAGCGGTTATTGTTCCTTATAGAAATAGGGAATCACATCTTAATGTCTTTATTCCTTATTTAGAAGATTATTTAAACTCAAAGAAAATTCCTTTTGAGATTTTTGTAATTGAGCAAAAGGATAAGAAACCATTTAATAGAGGTAAATTATTAAACATCGGATATAAAGAAAGCGGAAACGAATTTGATTATTTTTGTTTTCATGATGTTGATATGTTACCCATTAAGGTTGATTATTCTTATTGTGATAGACCTACTCATTTAGCGGATAAAGTTGATGGAGAAGAAAGTTTTTACAACTATTTTGGCGGTGTAACGATTGTAAATAAATTAGATTTTAAAATTATAAATGGATACTCAAATGAATATTGGGGATGGGGATTTGAAGATGATGACCTGTTACAAAGATGTATTCAATGTAATTTGAGTTTAGATACTAGGCCATTTGGAATTCAAAACGATGAATATAACTTAAACTATTTTTATTTTAATGGTATAGATTCATTTATCAGTATTCCTTTTCAAAACTTTAAACCTATATTTGAAGATGAATTTTCAATTTCAATAAAGTTTAAACCAGATGATTTAGTTAATGACCTAAATAGAGAGTATGATGAATACACTATATTTTCTATACCGGGTTTTAACTTCTCTTTATCATTCAATAGTTTTAATAGATTTAAATTGGATATATGGGATAAAGATGAAAAATCAAAAAGTATAGTTTCAGACATTAGTCCGGATATGTGGGTTCACGCTGTAATTAATCGTAACCCTCGTAATAAGATGATTGAATTATATATCAATAACACTTATATCGGAGCCGAATATGTTGATGAGTTATACGATTATAATGTAGAAGATTTTTATTTGGGTGTTGCAAATCCGGCAAAAAATTATGAAAACTATTATTTTAAAGGGTTTGTAAATGAGTTTGCGGTATTTGATAAAACATTATCGAAGCCTGAAATAGAACAAATATATAAAGAATCGGCTAAGAAATCCCTACTTAATAATTTTGGTAAGTATAAATCTTCGAAGTGGTTAAAACTCTATTATGATTTTAAACATTTTAGAAGAGATAAATTGATTGATTTAAGTGGTAATGGTTTCGATGCTGAAATCGTAAATTGCCAAAACAATACTTTAATGAATAAAAAGTTTTTAATTGAAGCAGTTGTTCCATACAAAAAAGATGGTTCATTTAAATCACTTAAACATAGTAGTAATAGTGTTGAAGGAAATCGTTGGGTGCATGAAGAAACTAGACAAAATCAATTAAGATATAACTCATTAAAAAACGAAATGTTATTTTATTCGATTGAAGGCCTGAATACATTGAGATATAAAAAAGTAGAAGAAAAAAAATTAAGTGATAAAACTAAATTCATTTCAGTAGAACTATGAAATTAGGAGTATGTGTTCCATATAGAAATAGAGAAGAGCATTTGGCACAATTCTCACCCAGAGTTCATAAATTTTTGAAGGATAGGGGTATTGAGCATAAGATTTATTTTGCCCACCAATGTGATGATAAATTATTCAATAGGGGTAAGATGAAAAACATTGCAGCCGATGTTGCATTTAAAGATGGGTGTGATTATATTGTATGGCATGACATCGATATGATACCGGAAGATGATAGCTGTGATTATAGTTATAACGAAGATTTGCCACAACATTTGGCAGTTCATATTTCACAAACCGATTACAACTTAAAGTATGAAGAATACTTTGGTGGTGCAGTTTTATTTACAAAAGAACAGGTTTATAAAACGAATGGTTATTCGAATGATTATTGGGATTGGGGTATGGAAGATGATGACCTATTTTGGAGATGTGCTATCAATGGAATGGCAGACCAAACATATATCAGACCCAAAACCGAATTTGATATAGCAAATTTTAATGGAGAAAACTCTTTTATTGAAATACCTCAAAGTCGTTCAATAAGATTTTTAAGTAATCGTTCTCACACTCTATCATTATTAGTAAAGGCACATCAGCAAGAGGAAAAGATTCCAATTTATTTGATTGGTGATAATGAAAGAAGATTTTGGGAGTATCCTGTATTTAGAAGACCTGGATATGATTATGGCATTTCATATAATAATAGTAGAGCATTTACTTCGATGTTATGGAATAATGAAGGAGAGATGCAATATATGTGGATGAAGAGATATGAGAACCTTTGGACTTGGGTGACATTAAAAGTTGATTCATACAATAAGCAAATACATTTTTACCTTAATGGCAGAGAAACAGATGCGAGATTTGGAACAGGAGTTCAATCACCTATGGAATATAATGGAGATTTAAAAAGATATGGAAGTGAAAGTTATTATTTGGGAACATCTCCATCAATAAATAAAAATTATCCAAACAAATTTTTCAAAGGTCAAATAGCAGAAGTAAGATTGTATGATAGATGTTTGACCGATAATGAAATAAAAAATATACCATTTGAGTGTGAGGAAAGTGGATTACAGCTTCACTATGATTTCAATTCTTTTAATGATGGATTGCTGGAAGATTTAAGTGGTAATGAAAATAATGGTAAAATTACAAATGTAAATTTTACGAAAGAGAAAATAGAAATACCTTCTACCGTAATCCCTCATAGAAGAAATGGTAGATTTGAATGTCTACCACATCAAACTGAAGGATTGGTTAATGGTAAGTGGGCAAAAGGAGAAACTACTGCGAGAAATGAAAGAAGATATATTTTAGAAATGCAGCAGGGGAAATACGATTGGAAAAATGATGGTATGAATAGCTTAACATACGAATTGTTAGGTATAGAAGAAATAGGAAATAATTCAGTTTTAATAAATTGTAAATGTTAAACGAACACTTTCAGGCGACAAAAGAAAAATTAAATGGGGTTGGTAAGGGAATGTGCTTAGCCAAATGGACACAAGTTACATTACAATTACAAACCGGCCATAACCACTCTTGTCATCACCCTGTCACACACAAAATATCGGAGATGGAAATTGCACAAAATCCATCTGCACTACACAACACTTCTTTTAAGAAAAATAGAAGAAGAGAAATGTTGGAAGGGTTAAGACCAAAGGAATGTGATTATTGCTGGAACATCGAAGATAATTCAAATGATTTTTCAGATAGAATTTATAAATCATCCGAACCGTGGTCTTTACCTTACTTTGATGAGGTATTAAAAACCAAAGGTATTAAAGATATAAACCCAAAGTATGTTGAGGTTTCATTTTCAAACATTTGTAATTTTAAATGTTCATATTGTGGGCCGGCTTTTAGTTCACAATGGATGGAAGAGATACAACAACATGGTGCATATCCTACATCAACTAATTTTAACAATTTAGATTATTTGAAGGGAACTGACCAAATGCCAATTCCACATAATAAAAGAAATCCTTATGTAGAAGCGTTTTGGAAATGGTGGCCTGATTTGTATAAGGATTTACATACATTCAGAATTACGGGCGGTGAGCCACTTTTGGCAAAAGATACATTTGACATTTTAGATTTTATCAACGAATCAAAAAATCCAAATAAAAATCTAAACCTATCGATTAATAGTAACCTAAATGCTCCTGAAAAAATATTTAATGAATTTAGAGTTAAGATTAAAAAATTGATGGATGAGGAAAGAGTAAATGAATTTATTCTTTTTACATCTTGCGATGCACATGGTGAGAGAGCGAATTACATTAGACATGGATTTGATTATAATTTATTTATGGATAGGGTTAATCTATTATTATCCGAAAATCCAAAATTAACAATTATAATAATGAGCACTTACAACGCTCTTTCAGTATCATCATATAAAGGTTTAATTAAGGATGTGTATCAGATTAAAAAAGAATACCATAGTGCGGAAAGGTATTATGGTAGTTCGATTATATTAGATAGTTCATATCTTCGTTGGCCTCCACATCAAAGTGTTAAGGTATTGGATAATGAGTGGATAGATGAGGTTTACTCACAGGCACAACTTATGGATTTCTATGAACAAGTTAGAGTGGGTGATGATGGATATGGGTTTACCGATATTGAAATCACAAAGGTTAAACGAATAGCGGAATGGATGAAAAATCACGATGATGATTCAACTTTCTTGAAAAATCGAAAAGATTTCTTTATCTTTGTAAGACACCACGATATGAGAAGAGGAACTAACTTTTTAGAAGTATTTCCTGAATATGAAGAATTTTATAAAAAATGTAGAAAAGGTAAAGCATAATGATTTTTTATATACCAAATAAATCTACCAACAGCACTAATCTTAAAAATTTTACATCTTTAAATGATGGGTATTCTTTAAGATTAAAAGGTAGTTATGATGTGAATAAACCTTTTGGTTATTTGTTTAGGAGAAATCTCTCTTCTGAAACATTAATAATTGAGGGTGGTAAAATTCATTTTCAATATAAAGTTGGAGATGAATACTTCTCTAATATAGTATGTGATGTAAAGAAAACGTTTGATTTCTTTATAAGAATTGATAATAGAAAGCAAAAGTTTGTTTATACTGATTTGAATACTGAAATAGGATATGATTTTAAATGTGATTTTCAAAATGTAGTAAAAGAAGATAATTACTTTACTTTTTTATCGGATAATGTGCATGAGAAAACAACTGAAAAAAATATATTAAATGGTAATTTAGATTTAGTTGTATTATATGATAGATTGTTGGAAACACATGAAATAAACTTTAACTTAAAAACATCAGAAGTTTTGCAGGAAGATAGTTTATTTAGTTGTTTAGATACATCAGAAAAAACAAACTTTAAAATATTTGATAATAGTGGTAATGGTAATCATGCATTCATATCAGAGCCCGTAAAATTTAAGCACGATAAAATAATGGATTTTGTTTCGAAATCCAGACCAAATAAATATGGATAATACAGAACGATACTCGGAGATACGAAGAAAATTAAATTCGGTGGGTAAAGGATTTTGTTTAGCAAAGTGGAAGCAAGTTACATTGCATCTTCACATCGGACAGAATCATAGTTGCCACCATCCTGGTATACACAAAATTATTAAAGAAGATTTAGTAGATAACCCTTCTGCACTTCATAATACCAAATATAAAAAGGAATTAAGAAGAGAAATGTTGCAAGGATTAAGGCCTACCGAATGCGATTATTGTTGGAAGGTAGAAGATAATTCAAACGAATTTTCTGATAGAACTTTTAAATCTGCGGAAGAATGGGCTTGGCCTCATTTTGATGAGATTAAAAATTCATCTTATATGGATGATGTAAATCCTTCGTATGTTGAAGTTTCATTTAGTAATGCGTGTAACTTTAAATGTTCGTATTGCTATCCTCAATTCTCAACACAATGGTGGGAAGAGATTGAGCAGTTTGGAGCTTATCCAACTTCAACTCGTCATAATGGATTAGACCATATTATCAAAGAAGGTAAGCAACCATATAAACAAACCGAACATAATCCTTATGTAGAGGCATTTTGGAAATGGTGGCCTAATTTATATCCATCATTGTTAAACTTTAGAATAACCGGAGGAGAACCTTTATTACATAAAGATACATTTAAAGTATTTGATTATGTAATTGATAATCCAAACCAAAAATTAAAGTTGGCAATAAATTCTAATTTGGGGGCACCGGAAAAACTCTACCAACAGGCCAAAGAAAAAATAAAAAGAATAAGTAGTGATGGGTTGGTAAGAGAATTTATTATATTCACTTCTTGTGATGGGTGGGGAGAGCAAGCTAATTATATTAGAAATGGATTTGATTATAATCAATGGTATGATAGATGTTCTGAATTATTGGAAGAAATACCGAAACTTACTATTTCGATTATGGGAACTTATAATCTTTTAAGTATCCCATCATATAAAAAATTGATTAAAGATGTATATCAGCTTAAAAAAGAATTTACGAATCCTGATAGGTATTGGTTTTATCCTATTGGATTGGATAGTTCGTATTTAAGACATCCACATCATCAGGCGGCTAACATCATAACCGATGATTGGCACAAAGAAGTATTTGAGCAAGCACAATTGATGGACTTCTACGAAAGTTTGGGAACACAAAATCCGATTGGATATACCGATGTAGAAATTCACAAATTGAGAAGAATATACGATGTGGTTGTTGCTCCAAAAGAAGACCATACTGTAAAAAGAGATAGAAAAGATTTTTATAGATTTTTTAGTGAGCATGATAGAAGAAGAGGAACTGATTTTGTAAAAACTTTTCCAGAGTTAGAAGAATTTTGGAATTTATGTAAAAGTATTAGATAATGAATCACTTATATTTCAATAAAGACATTAGTTATAAAGTTTGGGATCAATCAACTTTTAACACATCGAAGAAACCAAATTTAAAAACTTTTTTCCAAAAGGATTTTACAATTTATAGTAAATTTAAGATACAAAAAACTGAAGATAGAGGAGATGAAATCTATGGTATATTTTCTAAATGTGGGCTTCATTCCGGTGTATTTGTAAATAAAGAAAATGATTTTTATGTTGTAAGTGCACAATTATGGATGAGTAAACCGATTGATGCGGAAAACATTAACATCACCTTTATTTACGATTTTGAAAAGGAATGGCAAGAGATATTCTTTTCAGTAGATTATACCAACAAAATTTTTAGAGTTACTTATAATGGTGAAACCAAAGAAGCACCTATAACATATCCTGTTGTAAGTTATGATAATACACCATTATTTATCGGAGCCGCTGCACCAAATTATATTGAACCACATTTACAAGAATATAGTTGGTGGTATAAGGGTTGGATTGATGATGTAATTATTATGGAAAAGGTTCTAAACAAAGAAGAATTAGATTTATTTAATCCTGAAATTGTTAGAAGATTTACATTAGCAAAATATAAGTTCACTTTGGAAAACCTTAATAGATTTAAAGCGTGGGATAGTAGTGGAAACGGTAATCACGCTCTTTTGTATCAAGATTTTAATGTAAATGATATACAAAATAACATTATAGATAAATTAGAAGAACAATGAAAATATTAATCACAGGAGGAGCAGGTTATTTAGGTTCAGTTATAGTAGATAAAATGCTAAAAGCTGATTATGAAGTAGTTGTATTGGATAAATTGCTATTTAACCAAACATCATTACTTCAATACACATCTAATCCAAATTTTAAGTTTATTTATGGAGACGTTCGTAATGAAAGATTATTAGAACAATTGTGTAAAGATGCTGATGTGATTATTCCATTAGCTGCAATAGTTGGGTTTCCAGCGTGTGCGGCAGACCCTCAATTGGCAAAAGAAATTAACTTTAAACAAATAGTAAACATTGTTAGATTCGGAAAGGATAAAAAGATTTTATATCCAAATACAAATAGTGGATATGGAATAGGAATAGGTCAAACCGAGTGTACTGAAGAATCACCCCTTACACCTATATCAGTTTATGGACAAACAAAATGTGATGCTGAGAATTTTTTGAGAGCAAACACATCGGCAATCACATTCAGATTAGCGACCGTATTTGGTGTATCACCTCGTATGAGAACTGATTTATTAGTAAACGATTTTGTTTATAAAGCAATTACCGATAAATACATAGTAGTATTTGAAAAGAACTTTAAAAGAAATTTTATTCATATTGAAGATGTGGCATCGGCTTTTCTTTTTATGTTGGGTAATTATGATTTTTATAGAGGTGAAATATTTAATGTAGGATTAAGTTCAGCCAATCTATCAAAACAAGAATTGTTAGAAAAGATACAAACCCACGTAAAGGATTTTGCGGTATCATACAACGATTATTATGAAGATCCTGATAAAAGGGATTACATCGTATCAAACGCAAAAATAGAGGAAGCTGGGTGGATACCAGAGTGGGATTTGGATAGAGGTATAAAACAATTAATACAAGGCTATCAAATGATAGTTCCGAAAATGGGTTCTGAATTTAGAAACGGATTTCCTTTAGGATATGCTAACAATACATAATATAAATTTTAGTACAATTTCCAATAATGTATCATTAGAAGGGAATTCAGCGGAATATGATGAGCAAAATCAAAAGTATATTACCGCAGGATTTACTGATAAGAATACTCAATACTACCAAACGTTTGATTTGCCAGAAGAATATCATACTTTCGCAAAGCAAATATTTTCAGATTATTCATTAAGTGTAATAAAACAAATGCCAGGTCAAACTATACCTGAACACTTTGATACATTTTATCAATTTTCAAAAAAGAATAATTGTGATAAGTATGGAGTATGTAGGTTAAATTTCTTTTTGGAAGAATGGAAGACTGGTCATTATTTTGAAATAGATAATGAACCATTTATAAAGTGGAGAAAAATGGATTTTAAAGTAATTAGATATGGACAACCCCATCTTAGCGGTAATATGGGAATGGAGCCAAAATACACAATGCAAATAACAGGTTTATATGAACAATTTACGAGGAGCGAAGCCTATACCAAACCCAAAAATCAAACAAGACATTATTAGTTGGGATAAATTATCATCGGTATATGATGATACTATATTACAAAAATTTAAGGATAAGTTTGTAAGTTGGATAGCAAGTTCGAAATATAATAAATTAGAAGGATTAGAAGGATATAGAGATGTTAGTTATGTGCATGGAACTATTCAATCTTTTGACCATTTCTATTTAATACAAAAGAAAAAACGATTTCGTTTTTTTAAAGGAGAGTTTTTTTATCATAAATGCTCATTTCAACATGATTGGAATTGGGCCTTTATAGAAGATGATGAAATCAAAAGAGGGGATGCGGTAATCCTTAGTGTACCATTTTCAGATTATGGTAAACAACATCCTTTATTAACGCAAGATTTTTTAAATTATTGTGATGAAAATAGTATTCCTGTAATGTTAGATTTTGCTTATTATCCAATGGCAAAAAATATAAATGTTAATTTAAACCACAATTGTATTCAGTTGATTACATTTTCTCTTTCAAAAGCATTTTATGGAATGGAACATTTGAGAGTTGGGATAAGAATGGTAAATGATTTTCGCCACATCGATGATGGAATAGGTGCATTCAATGAACAACAAATGGTAAATAGAGTTGGTGCAGCAATAGGATATGAATTAATGACAAAGTATTCAGTTGATTATAATTGGGATACATTCGGTGAAAAATATACACAAGTTTGTAAAGAAATGAATTTAGAAGAAACTGATTGTGTAATGTTTGGAATCGGAGGAGAAGAATATGAATCTTTAAACAGAGGCTCTGATAAAAATAGAGTTTGTATAAGTGACCTTTTAATATGATAAAAAATTTAGAACAATACCCAATCATTAGAGATATAGATTGGACAGTAGAAAAGTTAATTCAGTTTGAACAAAGTATAGTTGATATATGGGAAGGCGGTAAAATTAGAGGCCCGGTTCATTTATCAAATGGAAACGAAGCTGAACTAATTGAAGTATTCAAGCGTATAAAAGAAACCGATTGGGTTTTTTCAACATGGCGTTCTCACTACCACTGGGTATTGAGTGGATTATCCGCCGATTATGCTACCGAAGTAATTAAAGATGGTAAATCGATTACAATGTGTGACCACGATAATCGATTCTATGCATCCGCAATTGTAGGTGGGACATTACCAATTGCTTTGGGTGTAGCATCTGCTATTAAAAAAGATGGTGGGGATGATAAAGTATGGGTATTTGTTGGGGATATGAGTTTTGAAAGTGGTATTTTTTATGAAGTTCATAAATACGCTAGGAGATTTCAATTACCATTATATTTTGTTGTGGAAGATAATGGAGTTTCCACATACACTCCAACTGAAAAGACATGGAATGACACTAAGAGAGAAATTCCATCTGATGTAATACATTATACATACAAATCAAAATATCCACATTACGGAAGCGGAAAATGGATAGCGTTTTAAATTTATTATTTGAAGAGTGGAACGATTTAGGGCCTATACCCAACGGAAATAATTTTGGGTGTAGACATCCTTATTGTCGTGAATACATTAATGTAAATAACATCAAACTAAATGAGTTAGGGGGATTGGATAATATATATTTTCCAATTGATTTAAATACTGATTTTAATTGTATTTTTAAAGGAGGATTTTTTTCACCAACAATACTATCTCTTATTCATAATTCAAAGTTAAAAGTTTTGTTATTAAGAGAACATGAGGGTGGAGGAGACCATATCTCTTTTTTTCGGCAACTAAATGAATTTATTATTTGTAATAATTTACCACACTCTTCGTTCTACATTTACTTTGCAAACAAAAACTTAATAAATTATTACAAAGAATCAATAGGAGATGTTGGCTTAAACGTCAATGTTTCAGATTGGTTATTAGAACATACTTCTTTGGTTGTTAATAAGGCATTAAAGGAGAACAAAATTAACGATTTAGGTTATAGGTTTGAATTACAAACTTTTGATAATACTACTGAAAGAAAATATAATTTTTTGTGTTTAAATAGAGTTCCAAAAGCTCATAGAGTTTCTTTTTTAGCTAGATTATATAAAAACGAATTAATCTACAATACTGATTGGTCATTATTATTTTCTCCATATGAGTTTTCCCCATTTTATGGAAACGAAAAAGATGTAGAGGGAAAGAACATTTTTAGTATAGAACACTTTTCAAAATTTTTTGATAGAAATTCTCTAATTGAATATGAAAGGTTTTTAAAATACTTTTTTTATACCAAAAAGAAAAGTGAATACGAACCTATATCCAAAAATTTATATAATTTTTTCGGTGATACTAAAACTACTCATTTTAAAGATAGTTATATAAATTCATATTGTTCTTTAATAACCGAAACATCGTTTGAAAATAACGAAGAACACCTAACTGAAAAAAGTTTTAAACCATTTATCAATTTACATTTAGGTATATTTTTAGCACCATATCAACATCTAAAGAGATTAAGAAGTTATGGGTTCAAAACATTTAATGATTTTTGGAGTGAAGACTATGATGAAATATTTGATGTTAGAGATAGAATGGTAAATGTAGTTGAGGTGGTAAAAGAATTAAATAAATCTAATCTTAAAAAAATATATTCGGAAGCAAAGGATATATTATTATATAATCAATCTCATTTTCTTAATTTTTGGGAAAGAGAGAGCTGTAAAAATTATTTTAAATCATTAACAAATGTCAAATAAAGAAAAAGAATTTACGACCAGTTATAAGTATTTTACTAATGACAACATTGTTTTAGTGACATCCGCTAAGGTAGGTAGTAGGTTTTTAAAATCGGTATCAAATAATTTACAATTCCAAAACTATGGTTATCCGTTTAATAATAAATTGGAAGAGGTAGAGCTTGATTCGATGCGTTTTCAAACACGTTCAGAATTTGTTGAACATGCTTACAAAAATTTATTTAAAAACAAAGATGTAGTATTCTTTGTTCGTAATCCTCAAAGTAGATTCATATCAGGTTTAACTACAATGTTTGGTATTATACATCAGAGAGCTGTTAATTTAAAACATGATGGAAAAGAATTTATGAAATCATATTTTGAACACAATATAAGTGAAATAGAACTACAATCAAATATAGATAATTTTTTGAATCTATTTGTAAAGTATCTTAATACAAAAGATGTTGATTGCCTAAAAGTTTTAATAGAAAAATATGTATTAAATTATGCTATCTATAAAGATTCTCATGTTGAGCGCCACCACTACTACGCTTATTTATATATGAATCAATTAAGGGATTTGGGAGCAAAGATAACATATATAGATATTAATTCATTTGATGAATACCTTAAAACAAAAGAATTAATTGATTGGGGGTATGAACAGGAAATGAATAAATTTAAACATTCTGAAAAAAATAATATATTTTATCAGGTATTTAAAGATAACATTGAAATTTGGAAATCTGAAATAAAAGAATTATCTTTATACTTTGATTCAGAGAATGAATACTATGACAAAATAAAGGCCGAATATGAAATTTTATTATGAGAATACTGATTTTAAGAATATACCCAATGGGTATCCCTTTTGTCATATATCAAATTTAGATTGGAACTATGGATTTGCCAATCCAATATTTGAATTAAATAATGAAGAACCTATTATATGGAATTTGTCCATAATAGGTGAAATGAATTCAAATGTAATAGATAGCAACAAAGAATACTTTGAAAAAGTATTTGAAATGGTAAAGGATAAACCAAATGTTAAAATTGTATTTTCCAATTTTCACGAAGGAACTAATCAAAATCCATTTTTTTCCAGATTAATATTATTTAAGGATAAGTTTAACTTAGCCATTAATCAAATAGTTGTTGCTACTAATAACAAATATTCCGAATTATTTAATAAGCATGGAATTAAAGTAATTCATAAACCTTATCTATTTGGATTTTTAGTAGACCATTATAGAGATATAAAATATGAATCCATTGATTGTAGAGGCTCGGAAATCGGATTATTAAATGTAAATGAGTATTTGAATTCTGAAAAGAAAAAATTCTTTTTAAGTTATAATAAAAATACTACCAAAACATTTAGAGTTCAACTTATTTTATGGTTGATTAAAAATGGATTAATTGATGATACATATGTTTCCATATTAATTAAAAATGATAATTTTAATAGAAGGGAATTGGAATCAAAAGAAGTTGAACTGTATGATTTAATTGCATATTATAATAAATTTGATAGAATTGGATTTAATGTATTAGATTGGGATTACCCTAATAACCAAAACGACGTATTTTCAAATCTAAAATATACGACTAAATCACATTATTCTGAAACTTATTTTAACATTATAACTGAAACCTCATTTGAGAATAATAGTTTAAATCTTACTGAAAAAAGTTTTAAGGCATTGGCAAACTGTCACCCTTTTTTAATAATTGGTGATATGGGTTCTCATCAATACCTTACTGAATTAGGATTTGAATTATACGATTCGCTTATTGATTACTCATTTGATTCGATGCCTGATAATCAAAAAAGATTAAATGATGCATTAGGGCAGATTAGAAAAGTTTATAAGTTAGGTGAACAATCTATAATAAATTTTTATAATAACAATATAGAAAAGATTAAAAAGAATAAAGAGAAATTTTTTGAGTATTCATTCTCAAAAATGATTGATGAAACGATTAACGATTTAAGAGAATTATAAATGAAAAAAGTTTTAATAACAGGTGTAAATGGTTTAGTAGGAACACATTTACTGAAGAAGTGCCTCAATGAAGGTTATAAGGTTATTGGGGTTGATTTAAAAAAAGGAAAACATCTACCATCGGTTGGTTGGGAATTTATTCAAGAGGATTTGACAAAACCATTTGCAATTGAATCTTTGTTTATTAATAAGTTTGATGTAGTATTTAATTGTTTTGGTGTAAAGGGTTCACCCGTTAGAGCAAAAGAAAAGCCAGTTGATTTTTTATATCCATCATTTAAAATAAATACCGAAATAATCAATCAATGTGCTAAAAATAACATTTGGTTAGTGTTTATGAGTTCAGTAGGAGTTTATGCACCTGCTGAAACATTTGTTGAGGATTCAGTATGGAAAACATTACCTGGTGAAGCAGACTGGTTTCCATCATGGAGTAAAAGAATGGGTGAAATTTTATTAGAAGCGTATAGAGTTCAATACAATTATCACAATTGGGCAATCATTAGACCTGCAAATATATTTGGAGAATATGATGATTTTAGTGGTAAGGGTACTGTAATTGCATCTACTATTAAAAAGATTGTAGAAGCAAAGGGTGATTCGATAGAAGCGTGGGGCGATGGTTCTCCTATTAGAGATTTCGTATATGGAGGAGATGTGGCAGATGCAGTTTTAGATTTATATAAAAGAAAACTACACACCACAATTAACTTTGGAGCGGGGGAAGAAATTACTATAAAACAAATGATAGAATCTCTTATTAGAATTAGTGGGAAAGATTTGAAAATAGATTGGAATACATCTAAACCAAATGGGGATAGTAGAAGACAAATGGATACAACTAAGCAAGAGCAAGTTGGATTATTACCAAAATTGGGATTTGAAAAAGCATTAGAAAAAACCTATGAATACTACATCTCACATAATTTGTAGTGGTTGTTCTTTTACTAATTTCCACGCGACGTTAGATAAGAAGAGTTATTTTTGGCCAGAACATTTAAAAGAGCATTATCAAAATGTATATAATGTTGGCTCACCTACAAATGATGTAAAAACTATTGTTAGAAGTTTAATTTATAAAGCAAATGAATTGTTAGATAAAGGTATAAGTGATATAACTTTATTAGCATGTTGGACATTTTTCAATAGGGATTCGATTTACATTCCAACTATACCAAATTCAACTGTTCATAAAACTGATTATACTTATACGAATTATGAAAATGGATTTTACGCTTTGAGTGGTAATTTTTATTACGGTTGGATGGAAGAAAAAGATGATTTTGAAAAAGAAAAGGAATTCTTTAAATCAAAAATAAAATGGGTTCAAAGTGATGAAGAAGATACACTTTCTTTTTTAGAATGGTTTCATTATCTTATTTGTTTTGTGGAAAGTAAAGGAATTAAACTAAAAACTTTTTTTATAAAAGATAATTTATCAACCGAAGAATGTATATTTGATGGACAGATAGAAAATAATGAAGTGGTTATCAATCCATTAAGATATGAGGAAGTTGAACCAATACTTCAAAAATTATATTCTGAAAAAAAATTTAATTATAGAGGTAGTGAGAAAAGATTTGAACATCTCCTTTATATTAAAAGATTTTATGATTTAATTGATTGGGATAAATGGTGTTGGTTTTATAAGAATGAATATGGTGAATATGGAGGAGTATATGAGTGGATATATGATAATATAGAAGAAGATAGGTGGATAGAAGGTAATACAATAGTAGCGGGACATCCCTCTACAAAAACTTGGAAAAAATTTGTTAATGATATTTTATTAAAAGAAGTTATATGAATAAAGAAAGCAAAATCCTAATATTAGGTGCTACCGGTTTCGTAGGAAGAAATTTGGCAGAAAGATTATACAACGAAGGATATAAAAACCTTCGTAATCATGGATACACTCGAAATTTAGAAGGTTTCGGTGAATCAGTTCAGGGAGATTTAAGAGATGAAAATTTTGTTAATCAAATTATGGAGGGAGTTGATGTGGTGTTTCATTGTGCAGCCTCAACTTCTAATGCAGTTGATACAATTTATGCTCCTCTACTTCATGTTACTCCTAATGTAATAATAAACGCATTAACATTAGAGAAGGCGTATAAGAATAAGATAAAGAAATTTATATTCTTATCATCATCTACAATTTATCCAGAAAGCGGTGATAGACCAGTTTGTGAATCCGATTTTCTATACGAATCAATCTATAAAACTTATTATCCGGTAGGTTGGATGAAACGATATGCAGAAGTTCTTTGTAAGATGTATTCTGAAATCCTTATCAATCCAATGCAGACCGTAATTGTTAGACCAGCAAATTTATATGGGCCGCATGATAAATATGATTTGGATAAATGCCACGTTACACCCGCTTCTATTATTAAAGTTGCAACTAGATTAAATCCAATTCCTGTATGGGGAGATGGTACTGAAGTGAGAGACCTTCTTTATGTTGAAGATTTTGTAGAAGCATTGCAGGTTATTATGGAAAAGGAAGAAGGGCATGAAATCTATAATGTGGGTTCTAATTCAGGCTATTCAGTAAATCATGTTATTAATGTATTGAAAGAAATTGAAGGTTTAGAATCTCCGATTGAATATGTAAATAATAAGGCTCCGATGATTCCGGTGAGGTTAATTGATTCGTTTAAAATATTTGATAAATTAGGTTGGGGTGCAAAAACCACAATTTACGAAGGATTAGAAAAAACTATAAATTGGTATAAGAGTGTATATCTTAAAGGATAAAAAATACATTATATGTAGTGGATGTTCTTTTACTAATTTAAAACCACTTAACCATCTAAAAAAAGATAATAATAGGGAAGAGTGGCAGTGGCCTGAATGGTTACAATATAAATTAGGGGAAGATTATGTAGTATTAAATTTAGGTAATCCAACTAATGATAATAATACTATTAAAAGAACTGTAACATATTGGGTTGAATACATTAAAAAAAATGGTGGTATAGTTGATAAAGTTTTTACTCAATGGACACAACCTTATAGACATTCATTTTTGATAAAAGATTATTATGGAGAACTTGAAATTGGTTCTCACACAAACAATTATTTACCCAATCCAAAAAATTACAAGAATGAGTTTTGGTTTTTGACAGGTGGATATTATGAAGTTAATAATTCAAAGTATTTGGGAATAGATAATATTTTAAAAACCTTACATATAAAATTAAGTAAACAGCATTCATATTCATTTGTTGAAACGGTGTTAGATTTATCAAATTATTTAGATAGTGAAAAAATTGATTATAAGTATTTTACAATAAAAGATATATTTTATGAGCCTGAGTTCTATTCGAGAAATGTTTACGAAGGTGAAATTTGTTTAAACGAAGGTTTTGATTATTATTACAATCAGAGTGAATACTTTAAAATTTATTTAGATAAAATACCATTTGATAAATTTTGGTTTTACGAAGATGAGGGATTAAGAAAGGGTGGGTTATATGAATACGCTATTAAAAAGCAAGCGGAATTAGATAATTATAATGGATTAAAAAAAGTTTTATTTAGTGAAAATGTAAGTGGTAATTTTGATTGGTATGGGCATCCATCATCAATAATAAATAATAAATTTGTAAACGAAGAATTAATAAAATATATTATATGAGTTCACCAGAATATACTCCCTATAAAGACACCTTATCAAAGATGATGGAGGAGTTGGCAAAAAAAGAAAATGTAATTTTTATAGGCCAACAAATAGTTTATAGAGGAAATCCTATGAGCACAACGTTAGATAATGTTGATAAAAATCTTATGATTGAATTACCCGTTATGGAAGAAACACAAATGGGTATGAGTTTAGGATTGGCAATGGCGGGTAAATTAGTTGTAACATTCTATCCTCGTTGGGATTTTATTATTTCAGCTACTAACCAAATGGTAAATCATTTAGATAAGTATGAAATGATGACAGGTGTTAAACCCCATGTCTTAATTAGGTTAGGTAAAGGTTCTGATAAACCATTGGATCCAGGACATCAACATAAGGGTAACTATTTGGAAGAATTTAAAAGTATTTGTAAAAATATAGAATTTCACGATTTAAAATCTTGGCAAGATATCGAACTATCATACAAATATGCTATGAATAATAAAGGTGTACATTGTTTAGTTGAGTATCCTGAATTATATTATGGAGCTTAATTTATTATACGAAAATAAAGTTAATAATTTAATTTTACCAAACTGTCAACCAAAAAATGTTTTAGATTTTTCCATAAATTGGTTATTAGAAAATAATTCTAGTGATATGGGGCATTTAATTAAGGCCCTTTTCAACAATTTTGGTAATGAAATAAGTGTTTTATGGAATGGAATGGGGTTTCAATCTATTCCCCAAAATGGTTTTGATCCTAAAACCAAATTAACAATTAATCGGATTTCAGTTGATGAAGCGATAGAACGCAAGAATGAATTCTGCTCTAAAAAAACTTTCTTTGTAATTGAGCCATTTGGGCACATAGATTTTTTTAAAAATCATATTAAGCAAATTGATAAAGGTTTATTTGAAAAACTAAAAGAGATAAATGCTACAATAGTAATTAACTATTCACATGAGGGGCATTTAAATGATTATTTTGTTGAAGAGATACTAAAAACCATATCATATAAAAAAATAATTTTTTTATACAATGATTATCTAAACGATTTTACTAAATATAAATCAAAAAACGTTTCATTTATAAAAATAAATTATTATTTAAATCGAAGTAGTAGATACTTTCAACATAATTTAAAATCAAACGATGTTTCGCAAATTTTGAATTACGAAGAGAAGAAATACCATTTTCTTAGCTTCAATCAATATCCACATCATCATAGGGTTAAGATAATTTCGGAAATACATAAGAACAATATAATAGATAAATTTCTAATTTCATACAATCCAAAATTCTATGATACATTAGGTGGAGTAAGATATGATTACGAAAACCAATTAAAAGATTTGGGATATATTGATGATTATAAGTTATTTATTTCATTGGAAGAGAAAAAAGTAGATTTTGAAACCAATTTTAAAATAAGTGGATATGGGTTTGAAGATATAAGACCATATAAAGAAAGTGCGATGAGCCTAATTAGTGATACTATATTTTTCAAACCACAGGGTTTTGTATCAGAAAAGGTATTCAAGCCAATTATGTATTTACAACCTTTTTTAGTTGCAGGGCCTCCCCATTATCTTAAAGACATAAGAGATATGGGATTTAAAACATTTAATGGTTTAATAGATGAAAGTTATGATGAGGAATTAGATGATAAAGTTAGATTAGAAAAAGTAATTGGGGAAATAATTAGATTATCAAATTTACCGATTGAAGAACTAAAAGATAAGTTAAGAGAATCTGAAGAAACTTTAATATATAATCAAATGAAATTATTATCGTTTGATTACGAAAAAAGTGAAATAGATTCCGTTAAAGCCATTATAAAAGAAGGATATGAATGCCAAAAAAATATATTGTAATGGTTGCTCACATAGTGCGGGCGGTGGATTAGAAAATCAACACATTTTAAGAAATGGAATGAGTATCGTTGAATACTATAATTCAAAATACAACATTAGTTGGGAAAATATAAATGATGTATTATATAGTAGTGTATTATCCCATAAACTAAACGCCGAATCAGTTAATGAAGCGACTAGTGGAGGGGGGTCTGAAAGAGTAATAAGAATGGCTTATGATTTTGTAAAATCAAATTATAAAATTAAAGATGAAATACTTCTTATTTTAGAATTACCATCTTTGGGTAGATTAGATTTATATTCTAATAAATTAAATGATTATATAATAGGTAATTTACATTTTACAAATAATGATTATTCCGATAATTCTATTAGTGGATTATATGGAACTAGGGGTTATTATAGTGAAGAATTTGCTAATGATAATTTAAAAATACATTCTGCATTAAAATCTTATTATGATAATTTCTTTTCAAAAAAATCTTATTATCTAAATTTAAGTAGGCAAATAAACACATTTTTTGGCTATCTTAAACATAATAAAATAAAATATATATTTTTTGGAGGTGAGCTTTTAAATGGCATTGAAGATGAATTTAGGAAAAATAATTCTTTAAAATTAAAAGTTTTAAACAGAACTATTGAAGATTTTCATCAATATGCAGTAGAAATGAAATCCACAATTACCGAAGAATGTGATTTTTTGATAGATGATTTACATCCTGGTTATTTTGCTCACAAAAACTTTGGGAATTTATTATATGATTATATAATTGAACATTATCACAATCTTTAATATTTATTATCGTATGATGAATAATTTAACTAAATTTTTGATGGAAGCCCTATTAGGAGAACAAACTTCGGATAGGGTTGTTGTATATAGTGGAAGATTCCAACCTTTCCATAAGGGCCATTTTGCCACATACCAATTGTTGGTTAGGAAATTTGGAAAAGAAAATGTTTATATCGGAACATCAAATAAAACCGATAATGTTAAATCTCCATTTGGGTTTAAGGAAAAGAAATATATCATCACTAAAATGTTTGGAGTTCCATCAAACAAAGTAGTTCAAATTAAAAATCCATATGCACCTGTTGAAATTTTAAATAAATTTGATTCAAAAACTACCGCATTTATTACTGCTGTTGGTGAAAAGGATGAGATGAGGTTGAGCGGTAAATACTTTGAACCATATAAAGATGGTAAAGATATGGAGGGATATATGGATAAAGGATATGTGTATATTTCACCATCTCAATCAAATCCTATTAGTGGAACTGATGTTAGAAATTGGTTAGGTAAGGGGAGTGATGAGGAGAGAAAGGTTGGATTTATGAAAGCCTATCCTAAATTTGATGAGAAGATTTTTAAATTAATCACCCTTACTCTTAATAAAATAACGAAAGAAGGATTAGTAGAAACTACATTAGGTGGGTATGGGGCCGATGAAGGAGAACCAGCTACTATGTATATTCCAGATGGGACTTTAAGAATTTTGGATAGAGGAAAACCTGAGCCGTGGTTTAAACAATTAGGATATACCCAAATGGATAAACCAAAAGCGGATGCGATGAGAGGTAAGGGAAAGAGAAAGGACAAAGAATCTGCATTTAGAAAGGTATATTACAAGGTTTCTAATATGGTGACAAGTGATTTAAAACCTGTTGAGAAACCAAAGGGGGTTGATGGTTGGGAGAAAATAAAAAAGGAAGATGTAATTAGAGGAGGGTTATCTGCCGGAATGAGTTTGGGTGATATAGCAAGAAAACATAATATAACTCAAAAAGAATTAGCTGATGAATTTAGAAAAGGATATAAAGTAGAAAGAGAACATACTACCGATACTAATGTTGCAAAAGAGATTGCATTAGACCATCTATTTGAAGACCCAAAGTATTATACAAAGTTAGCAGGAATAGAAGCTAAAACCGAAACTATACATTCACATAATCATCCTTATGATGGAGAGGCTGACCGTAATTTTACACTTCACCATAAAACATCATCTTATACAAAAGATATGGGGCATCATCCTGAATTGGATACAATAGATTTTGATGATAAAAGAAAAAAGAAACCTGGTCACCAATATGATACAAAGGATACCGAAGATAGAGGATATGAACCAGTAAAAGAATCTCTTATAACCGAAGGTGGTGCGTATGGACATATGAACCACCCATTCGATATACAAATGAACCTTACATTCGGAGATCTGAAACGAATTGTAAAACAAGCATTGAGTGGTAAGTTGGAATTGGCAAGAGAGAAAACTGATGGGCAGGCATTGGCGATTAGTTGGGTTGGTGGTAGATTAGTTGCTGCCCGTAATAAATCACATCTTAAAAATAGAGGTAAAGATGCGATGGGAGTTCAAGATGTAATTACTAAATTTGCAGGAAGAGGTTCGGTATCAGATGCATTTAGCTTTGCAATTAAAGATTTGGAATCTGCAATTAAATCCCTTTCCGATAGTAGTAAAAAGAAAATTTTCAAAGATGGTAAGTGCTTTATGAATTGTGAAATCATTTATCCTGAAAATACAAATGTAATACCATATGGTCAATCTCTTTTAGTATTTCATGGAACTATGGAATATGATGAAGAGGGAACTGCAATTGGAGAAAATCCAGAAGCGGGAGCTCAATTGGCGGCAATGGTAAAGAAGGTAAATGCAGATGTTCAATCTAAATTCAAATTGCAAGGGCCTCCTATACAAAAACTGCCAGTAAATAAAGACCTTAAAGCAAAACAATCTTTGTTTTTATCTAAAATTCAAACACTTCAAAACGAATTTGGATTAACTGAAAAGAATGGTGTTGCAGATTATCATCAGGCTTGGTGGTTGGATTTTGTAAATAAAAATACAAAAGGATTAGATGAGCAACAAAAAATAGGATTGGTAAAGAGATGGGCTTTCGGTGATAAAGGATTCCGAATAAAGGATATAAAAGATGATAAGAATAGAGAGTGGGCAGAAAAAATAGAAAAACAAGACCAACAAAAAATAACAAAGGATAATCTTCTTAAATTTGAAACTATATTTTTAGGAGTAGGGGCAGAGGTATTATCATTTATGACATCAGTATTGACGGTAAATCCTGATGCGGCTAAACAACAAATGGTAGGTAGATTGGAAACCGCTATTAATTCAATTAGAGCTACCGGGGATGCTAAGAATTTGGATAAATTAGGAATTGAGTTGGCAAGAATTGAAGCGTTGGGAGGATTTGATAAGATAGTTCCAAATGAAGGTATTGTATTTACTTACAAAGGAAACACTTTTAAATTGACAGGGGCATTTGCACCATTAAACCAAATTTTAGGAATCTTTACATTTAGTAGATAATGGAGTTATATAAATCTAAATTAACATTTGATAGTGATGAATTATTAGGCGAAATAAATCGTTATTATGATACATCATCAGTTTCCAACGATAATTTAAAAATGGAAAGTTTCGATACCGATGTAAGTAGGTTTAGTAGATTAAAATACTTTCATAATGAGGTTTTACCTATTTTTAGCGGGGTTGAGTTTGATAACATTTTTCTTTTCTTCGCGCAGCCTGATGGAGGACTTTTTTGGCACAAAGATGGTGGACATGAATATAGAAGATTCATAATGCCGGTAATTTCAAATGCTGAATGTATAAACCATTTTAAATTAAATGAGGTTGAACATCAGATAAAGTTTGAAGATGGGGTTGTTCATTGGTTTGATTCACAACGAATTGAGCACAAAGTAATAAACAATGGAAATACTACCAGAGTAGCTTTTTTGTTTGATGTGAAATATAATGAGGTAAAATTTAATGAAATTTTAAAAAATAGTTTCAATAAACATTTGGTTTTTGAATAATTGTTTCGAATTAAAATATTTATATAGGAAATGACCATAAATGAATAATTTATTTGATAAAATAATGTTGGGTGAATGTATAATTGTTTCCAAAGAAATTGGTGATAAATTTATATTGGCTAAAAATAGAGATAGAGCTTACAATCCCCAATTAGAAGTTATTCATACTCTAATCGATGGAGTAGAAGTAGTTTATTTACATGATATAATAACCGATTGGAGTGAAGGAATGAACGAACATGGGATAGGTATTGTGAATACTGCTCTTATGGTTGGATTTGATGAGGAAGAAAAAAAGATAGTAAAGAAAAAAGGTAAACCATCAAAGGATGGTGCTAAAATAAGGAAAGCATTGGGTTCTTCTAATTTAAAAGAAGCTATAAGATATGCAGTTCAATATGAAGGTGGTATTAAAGGTCATACATTCATAAGTTCACCTAAAAATACTATCTCAGTAGAAACTACTTCCAAACATAATCCTAAAATAAATTTGATAAATAGAGAACACCCTATGGTTAGAACTAATCATGGACACTATTATACTGATGCAGGATACACCGATGGGCCTGATTATAAAAGTTCAATCGTAAGAAAATTAAGTGCTGAAAAGCAAATGGATAAAGCAGAGGATTGGAATCTGATTGCGCCTTTAATGAGAAAGAATTTTTATAAGGATGACTCCCCATTGAATATGAAGAGGGATACTAAAAAAATGAGTACTTCATCCCAATTAGTATTAAACCTTACTGATAAAATTTTTCAATTATCTTATTTTGAAAATAAAGTGGAATCATTTGAGGGTATAAAGGTAAATTTACCAGATGGATATACTCCAAAAATAAAGATAGAGGTTAAAAAAATATCTTAAAGGGAATTTTTCAATATATATACATATATAAAGGTTATGGCAAAAAAAGAATTTAGAAAAGATTTAATGCATAAAACCCGCCGCGAATTGGTGGATTATGTATTTAGAGGTGAAGACCCTTCCAAATCATTCGGATATGAAAAATCCAACCCAAATGTAAAAAGAGAGGTTGGGGAAAAATGGGAAGATGAAACATATCAATACGAACAAAAAGAGGGATATGTTCTGAAAACCGGAAAAAATCACGAGGTATTTCAATCAATTAGAGAGTTTTTAAGAAAGAAAGAAGAATGTGCCAATTCAAATTGTCAAAAACAAAAGTATGGTGCAAATGATAAAATTCTGATTAAAGAATCTGGCTATTGTATTGATTGTAATGTTGAAATGGATAGTGAGGCCCAAAAATTGGGTATATTTGAAGAGTATAAAAACTTTAGATTATTTAGAAGAGCCGTCGCTCAGGCCACCGAAGCGAAATCTCAAATCGAAGATGGTATCAAGGAATTAAAACCACACTATGAACAAATTTTGGAAGATGGTAGAATTGAGATTTGGCATCTACCAAAACCGATGGATGAGATGAAAGCGGATATGGAATTAGAAATTCAAAATATCGAAAAGGGATTAAAAGAATTGGAAGAAGATATAGTTATTTATGAATCTAAACTAAAAAATTTAGATAACCCAATTCTAAATAGATTATTTGATGCAAGATAAAGGATTATCATTAAAAGATGTAATCAGAGAAGAATACAAAAAATGTGCCGGAGATCCGGTATATTTTATGCGCAAATACTGTAAGATTCAACATCCTACAAAAGGAAAGCTACGTTTTGAGTTGTTTCCCTATCAAGAAAAGACGTTACTACAATTTAAAGACCATCGATATAATTTAGTTTTAAAATCACGTCAGACAGGTATATCCACTTTGACAGCAGGGTATTCTTTGTGGAAAATGATTTTTAATCAGGATTATAATGTGTTGGTAATCGCTATTAAGCAAGAGGTTGCTAAAAATCTCGTTACGAAGGTAAGAGTTATGTATGATAACTTACCTAGTTGGTTAAAAGTTGCAACACAGGAAGATAACAAACTTTCACTACGATTAGTAAATGGTTCGCAAGTAAAAGCTATCCCATCTTCACCTGATGCAGGTCGTTCTGAAGCCCTATCACTTTTAGTAGTCGATGAAGCGGCATTCGTTCCAGATATTAATGAAATTTGGGCATCTGCAACTCCCGCCCTATCAACCGGTGGTAGTTGTATAGCATTATCTACTCCAAATGGTGTGGGTAACTGGTTTCACCAACAATGGGTGGGAGCAGAAGAAGGAACAAATGAATTTAATCCAATCTATTTGCATTGGACGGTTCATCCTGAGAGAGACCAAAGGTGGAGAGATGAACAAACAAAAGTATTAGGAGAAAAGTTAGCGGCACAAGAGTGTGATTGCGACTTCATTTCTTCTGGTGATACCGTTATTGCACCCGAATTGTTGATGTGGTATAAGGAAACATTTGTTAAAGACCCGATAGAAAAAAGTGGATTCGATGGAAACTATTGGAAATGGGAGTATCCAGATTATCAAAAATCATATATGGTTGTAGCCGACGTGGCGAGAGGCGATGGTTCGGATTATTCCACATTTCATGTCTTTGATGTTGTGAATAATGTGCAGGTGGCAGAATATAGGGGTAAAATGGAAACTAAAGATTTCGGTAATTTTTTAGTTAGCGTGGCTACCGATTGGAATAATGCACTTTTAGTAATAGAGAATGCAAATATTGGGTGGGCGGTAATTCAACAGGTAATCGACAGAAATTACCAAAACCTTTATTACCAAACTCAGGATTACAAATATATTGATATAGAGAAACAATATACAAATAAATTTAATGCGGAAGAAAGAAGGCAGGTAGCTGGATTTACAACATCTGCTAAAACTCGACCTTTAATTATTTCCAAATTAGATGAATACTTCAGAAATAAAGAGGTTGTGGTTCAGTCCTTAAGATTGATTGATGAGCTCTTTACTTTTATATGGCTGACGAATAGAGCGGAAGCAATGAGGGGTTACAACGATGACTTAGTTATGGCATTCTCAATTGGGTTATGGGTGAGGGATACCGCACTTCGTTTAAGACAAGAGAGAATGGATTTAGCAAAAGTTGCCATCAATTCTATTTCTACAACAGGTTTTTCTATGGGTTCAGCAAACGAAAGAATGAGAGGAAATCCATATGAAATGAATATTGGCGATGGAAATGAAGATATAAGATGGTTACTCTAATATTTATATGTATGAAAATTATAGCAGAAAATATAGAAACAATAAATGAAGGGTTAAGATACCACCAAAAAGTGGGGACTCCTATTCACGAATCCATTTATAGATACGGTTCGACTAAGTATTTTGAAATGTTTAGAAGTGCAAGAGAACTATTTAATGAGAATAAGTTAGTTTTAGAAAATGCACAAGATAAGTGGTTTGTAAAAGAAACTGATTTAGGTGAAAAGGGAATTTATGAAGGTAAGGAAGTATGGTTAGATTTTCCTATTTTAGAAGCTGAACATCAGGGAAAAGAGGTTGAATTAAATGAGCCTAAAAAAGGTGGGCCTAAAAAGTTCTACGTTTATGTTAAAGATGGTGATAGTGTAAAGAAAGTAGCTTGGGGAGATACAACCGGTCTTAAAGTGAAGATAAACGATTTGGAAGCGAGTAAGGCTTTTGCGGCGAGACACAATTGTGATACCGAAAAGGATAAAACCTCCGCAAGATGGTGGGCGTGTAATCTACCAAAGTATGCTAAGCAGTTGGGTTTATCAGAACCGGCTTATAGATATTGGTAAGAATAGTTGGAAATTTGAATAATTATTCATAGATTTGATATGGAGGAAAAGTATATAGATGTATTCATAAACGAAAACAAAAGATATAGGTTATTTAAAGGAGATATAGATGAAAGGGAGTTATTGTGGCATCAGGATGAGTGGGATAGAACCCTTTTAGTTTTAGGAGGAAAAAATTGGAAAATTCAATTAGATAATGAATTACCAATTGATTTGATAGAAGGGAAACAAATTGAAATAAAAAATCATAAGTTTCATAGAGTAATTAAAGGAAATGGTAATTTGATTATCAGAATTATAGAAAACAAATAAAATGGCAGAAAAAAATAATAATTCGTTTTTCGAAAGAATGAGAAAATTGTTCTCTACTAATGTTATTGTTAGAAGAGAAGATGGAAAAACGAAAGTTGTTGATACTGAAAATAGTCAGGCTTTATCGAATCTAAAAACGGTTAAGGATAGATTCTATAAACTACAAACTGGCTACCAATACAATGCATTACAATCTCAACTCTCATACCAAACAATCAGAAGAGAGTTGTTTTTGGATTACGATGCAATGGATCAAGACCCGATTATAGCATCGGCATTAGATATATACGCCGATGAATCAACAACTAAAAATGAATTTGGAGATGTATTGACTATTAAAACTTCAAACCAAAATGTTAAGGAAGTTTTACATAATCTATTCTATGATATAATGAACATAGAATTTAATCTATGGCCGTGGGTTAGAAACTTAGCAAAATACGGTGACCAATTTTTAACTTTGGAAATAGTAGAGGGAGAGGGAGTTGTTAATGTATTCCCACAATCGGTATATCATACACAGAGAACCGAAAATCCACACGATCCATCTAGAATCAATAGACATGAAGCGGGTATTAAATTCACAGTCGATCCTGATTATTTAGGTAAAAAGGAATACGATAACTATGAGATGGCTCATTTCCGTTTGTATTCCGATACCAATTATTTACCTTATGGTAAATCTATGATTGAGAATGCAAGAAGATTGTGGAAACAAATTACCCTAATGGAAGATGCGATGATGATACATCGTATTATGAGAGCACCTGAAAAAAGAATATTCAAAATCGATATAGGTAATATACCACCGCAAGAGGTAGATAACTATATGCAAAAAATTATAAATAAGATTAAGAAAACCCCATTCCAAGATCAGAAGACGGGGGATTATAATCTTAAATATAATATGATGAACATCACCGAAGATTTTTTTATGCCGGTGAGAGGTGGAGATAGTGGAACTCAAATTGATACCCTTAATGGTCTAAATTATTCTGCGATAGAAGATATAGATTACTTAAAAGCAAAATTATTTGCAGCCTTAAAAGTTCCAAAGGCGTTCTTAGGATATGAAGAGGATATAAATGGTAAAGCAACTTTGGCGGCGGAGGATATACGATTTGCTAGAACGATTGAGAGAATTCAAAGAGTTGTAGTATCGGAATTAACACAAGTTGCAATTGCTCACCTTATTGCAAATGGATTTGAAGGGGGAGATGTAGTTGATTTCCAATTAGAATTAACTAATCCATCTACAATCTATGAGCAAGAGAAAATAAACTTATGGACGGAGAAAGTTAGATTGGCAACTGATATGAAGGCCTTAAAAATGATTTCTAACGATTGGATTTATAAAAACATATTCAAATTATCTGATGAAGAAATTGATTTAAACAAAGAAGATGTTGTAACTGATACATTTGATTTGAATAGATTAAACAAAATAGAAAATGAGGGAGTTGATCCATACGAAGAGGAACAGGCTCAACCACAACAACCTCAACCGGGACAACCACAAGAAGAACCTCAACAAGAAGAACAACCGGTGCAGGAGGGAGAACCCGTAATAAAGGATAAGGCTGAAACAAGTGCGGAGAATGGTAAAAAAGGTGGAAGACCGGCAGAGGCTGGAGATAGAGGAACTGATGATAATGCATTTGGTAGAGACCCATTGGGTAAAGATGACATTACGAGAAACTTCGGAAGAGAAACACGAAAAGAAAGATTGGTATCTAAACTAAAAAATGTATCTGAAAAGGAAAAGTTTATAAAAGATACAATTAGGAAAAAAATACAATCACGTTACGATAAAAATAATAGTAAAAAGATGATTAATGAGGATACCGATATATCAAATGATGATAGCGGTTCTTTATTAGATGATAAAAATATATTGACAGACATATAAATTTTAAGTAATCCTAAGTTATTTGATATTTATATTATGTAAATATTTACATATATAATTGTAAAACAGACGTTTGTAATGAAAGTTAAACACTCAAAGTTTAAAAATACAGCTATTTTATTTGAATTGTTGGTAAAACAAATCACACAAGAGGTGTTATCCAACACAAATAAAAACCTGTCGGAAAAAATTATTAAAGAATTCTTTAATTCCAAAAGAGAGTTAGCAAAAGAATTAAAATTATATAATTGGATAACAAAAGAGAAATTCTCTAATTCAGATGATGCTAAACTCTTTTTATCAGAAGTGGTAGAAGAGAGAAAGAAATTAGATGAATCAAAACTTGCAAAGGAGAAGTATAATCTTATTAGAACGATTAAGGAATCTTATGAGTTAGAAAAGTTCCTTTCATCTAATTTACAAAACTATAAGTTATTGGCTTCCATTTACAAAATATTTGAAAGTAAAATACACGGTAGAAAAGTAGAAATTAGAGATTTTATCGATTCTAACAATACTATTTTAGAGCACATTACTACTAAAAAACTTTCAAACAAACCTCAGGATAAGTTATACGAAGAGTTTAAAAAACAATCCGAAGATTTAAGATTACTAACTTATAAGTTATTAATTGAAAATTTCAACTCAAAATATTCAAATTTAGATGATTCTCAAAAAGGTCTTTTAAGAGAATTTATTAATAATGTTTCTAATACTTCCACATTCTCCAAATTTATTAGTGAAGAGGCAAAGAAGGTATTAACTTCTTTGATTTCGGAATCCAAAGACATTACCGATAAAGTAACTAAAATTAAAATAACGGAAATGGTTAAGTTATTTAAATCTGATAACTTTTTGAAAGAAAATAGTGAGAAACAAGTTTCAGTTTTAATGCTTACATACGAATTACTAAAGGAAATTAGAAATGTCAAATCAGCTAGAAGCGTTAAAAAATAAGATTAAAGAAATACTTTCCGAATTAAAAGAAGAAGAGGAAGAGTTAAAAAAAGAAGTAACAACGACAGGTGATGTTGCGGGATATGATACTCCTCGTGCATTTGCTAAAGATGGCAAACATACATCTGATTATGTAAAAAGAATGGCCGCATTGACTGGTTATTCATCTCTTACTGAAAATCGATTCCATAAATTAAGATTAGATAATACTCTTACACCTAACCAAAAAATAGGATTAGGTATTAGAGAAACTCGCCGAAAATTGGACGAAATTGAAAAATTTTTAGAATGGTATGGTAAGATTAAAAAAGAAAATGCTATGAAAGGTGAAAATTTTTGGAAAAGAACTAATCACCATATTTATAGAATAAGAGAGAGGTTATCGAAAATTGGTAAAAATGTGACCTATCTTAAAAAGTAATTTGTATGAAAATAACTAAGGAACAATTAAAAGCATTAGTTGGTGAAGTTCTTCAAGAAGAAAAAGATTATCAATCCTTTTTCCAGTCAATGCTTAAAAAGCATGGTGTAGATTCACCCGCTGATTTCAAATCCGATGATGAAAAGAAAGACTTTTTTAATAAAGTTGAAAAAGCGTGGAGTGGGGTATCTGAAAGATTAAAAGAAATTCATAAAGAAGCAGCATCTGATGTGAATACTGCTAACATTCCAACATCGGTAGCATCAAAATTAGACCAGGCAACTGATAAGATGCAAGGTGTTAAGATGAACAACCAACAAAAATTACAAATTATAGCTAGAGTTATTGATGCAATCGGATTAGATAAAATGAATTTGGCGGCATCTGTAAATAAATTGAGAACCAAAATGGAAATGACTGAGGAAGAAATGACTCAATACCAAAAGGTTTTCAAAGGTGTGATGGATAAATTTGGAATCAATTCACCTGCTGAATTAGATTCAGATGAAAAAAAGAAAGAATTCTTTAATGCAGTTGATAAAGCATATCCAAACGAAGGAACAATTGCAGAAGGAAAATATGATGCAGATTTAGATAAAGTTGAAGCAGCGGCAACCGCAGCATCTTCATTTATGGGAGTTGGAGCTGAATTAAAAAAAGCTGGTATTAAATATACTTTCGTAACCGAAATGATTCCGATGTATATGATTCCTGTACCTGGAAATACGATTGCAATTTGTAATAAGAAATATGCAGCCGGAGCAGAAAGAGAAGTTAAGGATATGGCAATTGGATTATTAAAATAAATCAAAACGAATGAAATCACTTTTAATAGAAACACACTTATTTGAGGGAAAGATTAACGAAGACGAAAATGGAGTAGTTTTGGTTAAAGGTGTATTACAAAGAGCCGATGCTCAGAACCAAAATGGTAGAGTGTATCCAAAAGAAATATTGGAAAGAGAAGTAAAGAAATACCAACAATTAATTACTGAAAAAAGAGCGTTAGGGGAATTAGACCATCCTGAATCCTCAGTTGTATCTCTTAAAAATGTATCACATAACATTAGAGAGTGTTCTTGGAATGGTGATGATGTAGTAGGTGTAGTAGAAATACTACCAACCCCATCTGGAAACATCCTTAAAGAACTTTTAAGAGCGGGTATTCGTTTAGGTATATCATCAAGAGGAATGGGTTCAGTAGAATCTATGGGAGGAAACAAAGTAAAAGTTGGAGAAGATTTTGAATTAATAGGATGGGATTTTGTATCCAACCCATCTACACAAGGTGCATTTATGGAATCACTAAACGAATCAGTTAAAGTTCAACTAAATGAAGGAATAGGAACTGATGTTTGTGGCGAATGGTGTAAGTCTCAACATTTAATAAGAGAAATAATAGAAGAGTTGGGTTAGTATGCCAGTAAGAATTGAAATTAAAATAGCAAGAGGTTCTAGTTCAGATGAACAACAAAAAAATTTTGAAAGAGCATTAAAACTTTTCAAAAATAAATCCTTTAAATTAGGGATAGTAAAAGAATTAAGAGATAGGGCAGAATACTTAAAACCCTCAGTTCGAAAAAGATTGGAAAAAGAAAAAGCAATTAAAAAAAATAAATATTTAAATAATTTTTAATTTAAATTTGTTTTTTCCAAAGTTTTATTATATTTATATATAATTGATTCGAATACCTCATCACTTTTTTATATGAGGTCACCCTATAATCAAGTAATATCATTTGGACACACTTTCATTAGTCCAAGCAAATTCACAAATTTAAGATGAATAGCAAATTGTTAAAAGAAGCAATTGCAGACGCAAAGGCCGTTAGAGAAACTGCTTTAGCTAATGCAAAAATCGCTCTTGAAGAAGCATTCACTCCTAAACTTCAATCTATGCTTTCTAGAAAATTACAAGAAGAATTAGAAGGCGAAGAAGAGAAAGAAGAAGAAGAAATGACTCAAGAGAACGCAGTATCTTCAGAAATCGGAACAGGCGATGGTACTAAAATGCCAGCAGCAGCGGTTTTCACTTCAGCAGCACAAACAGATGATTTATCGGCAGCAGATGTTGATAAAATTTCTGCAGAAGTTGGTTCAGAAGATGAAAACGCTGAAAAGGTAGCAGGTATCACCGAAGGTGAAGAAGAAGAAGAAGACGTAACAGGGGCAACTCCTGGTTCAGCAATGAACGAAGAAGAAGGTGATGAAGATGAATTAGACATCGAAGAAATCATCAAAGAATTGGAAGCAGAAGCTGATGAAGAAGCTCCTGTTGCTGAAGAAGAGCACGAAGAAGAGGCTCCAGCGGCAGCAGAAGAAGCTGAAGTAGAAGCACCAGTTGAAGAAGAAGAGGAAATCGATTTAGATGAAATCTTAAGAGAAATGGGATACGGAGATGAAGCTGAAGAGGAAGCTCCTGTAACTGAAGAAGAAGATGGTGAAGACCATTCTGCTGAATTAGCTGCAAAAGAAGCTGAATTAGGTGAAGCGTACAAAGTAATCTCTTCTTTGAAGAAAACTATCAACGAAGTAAATCTTCTAAACGCTAAGTTATTATATGTGAACAAATTGTTCAGAGGATATAACTTAACAAACGAACAAAAGACTAAGGTTGTTGAAACTTTAGACAGAACAAAGAATGTAAGAGAAGTGAAATTAGTTTACACTACAATTGCAGAATCATTTAAAATTGGTTCAACTGCAACTAGAAAAACTACAACTAAACTTACTGAAAGTTACGCATCAAAGCCAGCACAATCTACTGCACCTGCAAAACAAATTATCGCTGAAGATAATTCTGCAGCAGACAGATTTAAAAAATTAGCTGGTATTATCAAATAATTGGTAATTAAAAATTAATTAAAAAATAAAAAACAAAATGGCAAATTTTAATGTTAAATCATTATTAGAGGCGAAAAATCCTCAGGCCGTGATGTTGGAGCAAACAAGAGGTCTAAGAACAAAATGGGAGAAAACCGGTTTGTTAGAAGGCTTAAAGGATAGAGACCAACATTCAATGGCAGTGCTTTTAGAAAACCAAGCACAACAATTATTAAGTGAAGCTACTGCTACAAGTGCAAACGCAGGCTCTGAAGAGTGGAGTGGTGTGGCTTTACCGTTAGTAAGAAGAATCTTTGGTGAGATTGCAGCGAAAGAATTCGTTTCAGTTCAACCAATGAACTTACCTTCAGGTTTGATTTTCTTTATGGATTTCAAATATGGTACTGCAAAATCTGGTAAAGCTACTACTGATTCTTTATATGGTGGAACTGGTGCTAAGTTCGGTAGAACTGATGCAGCATCTGGTGGTTTGTATGGCGAAGGTCAATACGGATATAGCTTACCAGGAACTTCATCTGCATCAAGTGTAGCTGCTACGTTTACTACTGCATCATGGGCTGATTTTGGGTTTGATAACTCTTTATCTGCTTCAATTGCTGCTACTCCTAACGTATTTAAGAAAATCACTATCGCTGCATCAGCTTTAACTAACGTTGATGTTGAAGCAGTTAAATTAATTTCTGTAACTGATACTAATGTTAATCAATTATATCCTGCTTTCGCAAAGCATGATTATGCTGGAGATAACATTATTTTATTTGCTTCAGGAGCACATGATACTACATTAACAACAGTTAAATTCCAAGAACAACCTGTTGCTTATGATAGAGGTGATTTTGAAGACAGAAATCCTATCACAGGTGGACCAGATGGTGGAACTAACTTGAACATTCCAGAAGTTGATTTGGAATTAAAGAGTGAATCTATCGTTGCTAAGACTCGTAAGTTGAAAGCAGTATGGACTCCAGAATTGGCACAAGACTTAAACGCTTACCACTCAATTGATGCTGAAGCTGAATTAACTTCTATGTTATCTGAATACATTTCATTAGAAATCGATTTAGAAATTTTAGATATGTTACAAGCAAATGCATTAACAACTGACCAATGGTCAACAACTGTGGGTGAAGAGTATGTAAATGGTGCTTGGGT